>Ga0334898_1000094_pt1 | contig 171341 bp, 153 predicted proteins | sample GraSluR3_MG_10_FD_207228 | JGI IMG/M metagenome (GOLD analysis project Ga0334898, IMG submission 207228) | Sludge microbial communities from methane-producing bioreactor in Wageningen University, Netherlands - Granular Sludge_3_08-R3 | ecosystem: Engineered > Bioreactor > Anaerobic >...
AGACGCCGGAGTATGTACATAAAATGGGCTGTGAGGTTGCCCTCACAGCCCAAACTTGAACAATCTAAAAAACGTCAACTCATTTTAGGACGGGTCACCTTAACTACCTGAGGATGCGGGAGGGTACAGGCGTCTCGGTACCTGTGAACTGCGCCACAATATTGTTTTCCAAATCCTGCAGAAACTGCGAGCCGTGGCTTACGTCCATTTCGTCAGTGTTGAACAGCGCGCCTGTACATACTCGTACCTGCGCCGCCGGAGTTAGCCGGCGGTTCCGTATATCTGATAGACGATGGCGTTGATGCCGGAGGTTTTGTCTGCCAAGGCTGGTGCCATGTTCTGCCGAACGTTGCCCCACAGGCCGTCATGATGGCGGTCTCTTGGTGAGAGTTGCACCAAGCACCCATTTTCCCGACGAAAAAAGGGCTTACCATGTTTCCATGATAAGCCCTTACTTTCATAACTGGCGCGCCTGAGAGGATTCGAACCCCTGGCCGACTGCTTAGAAGGCAGTTGCTCTATCCGACTGAGCTACAGGCGCGCGAGGATGATGTTCTTATCCGAAGCAGGGCCGCCGGTCAAGAGTCCGCAGCGTGTTTATGACGTATTTATATTGACGGACGCGGCCGCATCCCATACGGGTGCTTTGCACAGGGCATGCGCCCGCATCACGCCACGGAGTGACAAGACATGAACGACAACGCTGCGGATTTTGATACCACCATGCCTCAGGGGCCTTTTACCAGCTACGCCGACGTGCTGGCGCATCTGGACAATCTGGGGCTGTTTCACATGGAGCTTGATCTGGCGCGCATCAAACGCGTGCTGGAAGAGCTGGAGCTTACCCGGCCGGAATACCCTGTGGTGCAGGTTGTGGGCACCAACGGTAAAGGTTCCACAGCCACCTTCATGGCTTCCATTGCCACCGGAGCCGGATTCAGCACGGGCCTGTTCATCTCTCCTCATTTTATCACCCCGCGCGAACGCGTGCTGGTGGACGGCGAGATGCTGCCCGAAGAAGACTGGCTGGTACTGGCCAACGATATTATGGCCGCCGGCGGTGAAGTGCTGACGTATTTTGAATTTCTGACCGTGCTGGCTGCACTGGCCTTTGCAGACTACGAAGTTGATCTGGCTGTTTTTGAAGCCGGTCTGGGGGGCACGTACGATGCCACCACAGCCATAGCGGCCGATACCGTGGTATTCACCCCAGTGGCGCTGGATCATCAGCAGATTCTCGGTGACACCGTTGAAAAAATAGCCGCGGACAAAGCCGGTGCCATCCGCAGCAATGTGCCTGTCGTGTCGGCCCGCCAGACTGATGCCGTGCTTGAAATACTGAAAAATGCCAGCAATACCGCCGGAGCCCCATTTATAGTGGCTGCCGGCCCCGATTCACTGCCGGAAGAGGCCCGCCCGGTGCTGAACGGTGTCCACCAGCTGCACAACGCGGCGCTGGCCGTGGCGGCCCTGCAGACCGTCATGGATGAAAAAGCCCTTCCGCGTCCCACTCTCATCCCCTGGTCCGATGTGGTAACGCTGGGCATAGCCGATGCGTGGATAGCGGGCCGCATGCAGCACATCGCACCTGCCCCGGACCACCCGGCGCTCATTCTGGACGGCGGCCACAATCTGCACGGGCTCCGTGCGCTGCAGGCAGCCCTCGCGGCGGAAAATATCCGCCCTGCTGCAATCATTTTCGGCGCCATGAAAGATAAAAACCTTGAAGGAATACCGGACCTGCTGTCGGCCCTGACCGACGGGCCGGTGCTGCTGCCCGCCCTGACGCAGAACTCACGCGCCGCAACCCCGCAGGAGCTGGCCGTACGGCTGGGCGGCGCCCCGGACGGGCCGACAGAAACAATACCCTGCGCATCCGTGCGTGAAGCGCTGGACAAGGCCGCCGCATACGCTGCGGAAAATCCTGTGCTTATCTGCGGCTCCTTGTATTTGCTGGCCGACTTCTTTACACTCCATCCGGAATATCTGAGACCGTAAGACGGATGAGGTTCCGGCGGGTTAGCCGGTCTGCGGCCGGCAAGCCCCTTGCTGTGCATACGCGGCGACCGGCTGAACCCGGACCATGCTGCGCCGTACTCCGGCAGCACAAGGCATCGCCCACCGTCGTCATGCCACCAATCAGCCAAGGAAGCGCCTGTGAACCAGCTTTTCCGCTCTCTGCCCTCTGTTGATGCCGTGCTGCACGCGCTGGCGGCCCGGCCGCAGGAAGCCGCTTCCGGTTCCCGCAGCCGGAAAGATACCCCACCCACCGGCAATGACGCAGCCAGCATGCCGCGCGCCATGCTGCGCGAGCATATCAACGCATTTCTGGATATCTGCCGCGAAGAAATCCGCGCCGGAGTGCACTCCAGTCCCGAAGCGCTTTCGCTGGATGCGCTGCTGCCGCGCCTGACCGCATATGTCGCAGCCAAAAGCAGGCCGCGTTTCCGGCGGGTTCTCAACGGCACGGGCGTGGTGGTGCACACCAATCTGGGCCGTTCGCTGCTGGCGGCAGAAGCCACACGCGCCGTCAGTCAGGCATGCGCCCACTACTCCAACCTTGAGTTCGACCTTGCCACCGGTGAACGCGGCAGCCGCTACAGCCATGTGGAAGAAATACTGAAAAGCGTGACAGGCGCAGAAGCCGGTCTGGTGGTCAACAACAATGCCGCCGCCGTACTGCTGGTGCTGGACACTCTGTGCAAAGGCAGAGAGGTCATCGTCTCACGCGGGCAGCTGGTGGAAATAGGCGGCAGTTTCCGCATTCCCGATGTGATGACCCGCAGCGGCGCCATACTGCGCGAGGTGGGCGCCACCAACCGCACGCATCTCAAAGACTATGCCGGGGCCATCAACGAAAACACGGCGGCGCTGCTCAAGGTGCATACCTCCAATTACCGCATCACGGGATTCCACAAAGAGGTGCCGCTGGAAGAACTGTGCAGTCTGGGCAGACAGCACCGGCTTCCGGTCATTGAAGATCTGGGCAGCGGTGTGTTTTATGATTTTTCCGGCCTGGGCATGGGGCACGAACCCACAGTGCAACAGGTGGTGGCTGACGGTGCCGACGTGGTCACTTTTTCGGGAGACAAAGTGCTGGGCGGCCCGCAGGCAGGCATTATAGTGGGGCGGCGTGAAATAATAGAACGCATCAAGAAAAACCCCATGAACCGCGCCCTGCGCATTGATAAAATGACACTCGCCGCGCTGGAAGCCACTTTGCGGCTGTATACAGACATGGACCGCGCCAGACGCGAAATTCCCACGCTTGCCATGATTCTGGCCACCCCGGACGAACTGGCCCGCCGCGCACGACGGCTTGCCGCCCGCCTGCGCAGAACACTGGAAGACCGCGCCACGGTAACCCTGCGCAAGGGCGCTTCACGCGTGGGCGGGGGCTCTTTTCCCGAACGCGACCTGCCCACCACACTGGCCTGCGTGCATCCGGCATCCGTTTCCGCCACCGAGCTGAAAAACCGCCTGCTGGACACCGACCCGCCGCTGGCCGGCATGCTGCTGGAAGACGCTTTCTGCCTTGACCCCAGAACCCTGACCGACGAAGAATTCAAACTGGCAGCCGGCGCGCTGGCACAGGCCCTGAACGTCTGAATATCCCCGACAGCCATCAAACGGAGAACTGCATGCAACAGGGAGAATTCAAAAATCTTGCCCGCAAGCGCATTCTGGTAACCGGCGGGGCGGGCTTCATCGGTTCGCACCTGTGCCGGGTGCTGCTCGACAGAGGTGCAGAGGTGCTGTGTGTGGACAACTATTTCACCGGCAGCCGCGACCATGTGCGCGACCTGCTGGATAACCCGCGCTTTGAGCTGCTGCGTCACGACATCACCTTTCCGCTCTACATAGAGGTGGACGAAATATACAATCTGGCCTGTCCGGCATCACCGGTGCATTACCAGTTTGACCCCGTGCAGACCACAAAGACATGCGTACACGGCAGCATCAATATGCTGGGTCTTGCCAAACGGGTCAAAGCACGCATTCTGCAGGCATCCACCAGCGAAGTGTACGGCGACCCGGAAATACACCCCCAGCAGGAAGGCTACTGGGGGCGCGTGAACCCCATCGGGCCGCGGTCGTGCTACGACGAAGGCAAGCGCTGCGCAGAAACGCTTTTTATGGACTACCGGCGGCAACACGGTGTGGAAATAAAAATCGCCCGTATTTTCAACACCTACGGCCCCAACATGCACCCGAATGACGGCAGGGTTGTGTCAAATTTCATCCTGCAGGCACTGCAGCACAAACCCATTACCATTTACGGCGACGGCTCGCAGACGCGGTCATTCTGCTATGTGGACGATCTGGTGTCGGGCCTGCTGCGGCTGATGCACAGCCCGGCCGATTTCTGCGGTCCGGTCAATCTAGGCAATCCCTCCGAACGTACGGTGCTTGAACTTGCCGACAAAATCATCACCCTCACCGACTCGCGTTCCGAACTTGTATTCAAACCGCTGCCCGCAGACGACCCGCAGCGCCGCAGACCGGACATAAGCATGGCCCGCCGTCATCTGGAATGGGAACCCGCCGTGGATATAGATGAAGGACTGGCAGAAACCATCCGCTATTTTGACGCCCTGCTCACGGCGCGCAAAGCCGAGGGAGCAGATATACGCTGACCAGACGGCTGCGCGATGCCGCAGCCGCATCACAGCACAAAACCGGACTTTTTTGTGCACCCACTGAATCACCGGAGAAACATTCGCATGAACGCAAAGCTGGAACATACCCCCAAAAGCTGCTGGGAAATATACGGTACTGAAGAACACGCACAGCCCATGGACGAGCTGGCAGAACGATACATCGACTTTATATCGCGCTGCAAAACAGAGCGGGAAACCATGGAATATGTTGTGGAACGGCTGCGCAGCGCAGGATACACGCAGAACTTCGCACATGACCGCGTCTACCGCGTGTTCAAAGACAAAACCATTTTCATCGCTGCCAAAGGCCGCAACTCGATTTCGCAGGGGCTGCGGCTCATCGGGGCGCACGCCGACACGCCGCGCATCGACCTGAAACAGCACCCGCTGTACGAAGCCTGCGGCGTCGGACAGGCAAAAACCCACTACTACGGCGGCATCCGCAAATACCAGTGGCTTTCGCGCCCGCTGGCCCTGCACGGCGTGGTGGTAAAGGAAGACGGTACCGTCGTGCGGGTCAACGTGGGCGATGACGCCGGTGACCCGGTATTCGCCATATCCGACCTGCTGCCCCATCTGGCGCAGAAACAGTCGGGCCAGACGCTCTCCGAAGCGTTTGAAGCGGAAAAAATGAATATCATCCTTGCCCACCGCCCTGTGGAAAATGCCGCAGACAGCAAAGACGCAGACACACAGCAGCCCCCCAAGGAAAAAATTAAAGCACGTATTCTTGAAATACTGCACGCCAAATACGGCATAGTGGAGGAAGACCTGTATTCTGCCGAACTGCAGGCCGTACCGGCCGGTCCCGCACGGTATGTGGGGCTGGACAGCGCGCTTATCGGCGGCTACGGGCAGGACGACCGCATATGCGTGTTTGCCGCTCTGGAAGCCCTGCTGCAGGACGGCACGCCGGAATACACCCGCTGTGTGCTGTTCTGGGACAAAGAGGAGATCGGTTCCGAAGGCTCCACCGGCGCCAAGTCGCGATTTTTTGAATACTGCATAGCCGACCTCATTGCGGCATGGCAGCCCGCGGCGCGTTTTTCCGATGTAATGCTGAACACCCGTGCCATTTCCGCCGATGTGCACGGCGCCATGGACCCCGACTGGCAGGACCTGCATGAAAAACTCAATGCGGCCATCATCGGATACGGTCCCTGCTTCTGCAAATTCACCGGACACCGCGGCAAGTACGAGGCCAACGACGCCCATCCGGAATATGTGGGCTGGCTGCGCGGGGTGCTGAATGAACAGGGCATACCATGGCAGATGGCTGAACTGGGCCGCGTTGATCTGGGCGGCGGCGGCACCGTGGCCATGTATCTTGCGGCCTACGGCATGGACATCATAGACTTCGGTCCGGCCATTCTGGGCATGCACAGCCCGTTCGAGCTGGCAAGCAAGGCCGACCTGTACGCCACGGTCAAAGCCTACGGCGCTTTTCTGATGCGCTGACACCAAGGGCGGCAGCGGAGCATCTTCCGCTGCCGCTTTTTTTTCATCTCCGCAGGCCCGTTCCCGTCCCTGTGCCCGTCACCGGACAGCTGCACGGTGCTTTGCCCGCCCCCGGACCGCCGTATCATGCGGCCGGTACAGTATAAAACAGCCTTTTCCTTGTGTCCCTGCCCTGTCAGGGGGTACACCAAAAACTGTCAGGCATACGGACAGCAGGGCCATACCGCTATCATGGCACCGGACAACCATACCTGCTAGCCTGCTGTAAACTTGCCACACATGACAGGGCAGCCGCACGTCGCGCGGTCTGCCGCCGCACAGTAAATCCGCCGGAAGGAGTGTTATCATGATGCATTTTAATTTTCACATGCCCACAAGGCTTATTTTCGGACAAGGCACCCTGCGCCGGCTGGCCGGAGAACCCCTGCCGGGCACCAGAGCACTGGTTGTGGTCAGCGCCGGTGGTTCCATGAAAAAGCTCGGGTATCTGGAACAGGTACGCTCGCTGCTGGCGCAAAACGGCTGCGAAAGCGAAGTGTATGATCGCATACAGCCAAACCCTGTCAAAGAGCATGTGATGGAAGGAGCCGCGCTGGCACGCTCGGCCCTCTGCGATTTCATCGTCGGGCTGGGAGGCGGCAGCAGCATCGATTCCGCAAAATCCATCGCCCTCATGGCCGCAAACCCCGGAGACTACTGGGACTACATGGGCGGCACCGGCGGCGGCAAAACACCGCCGGAACCGGCGCTGCCTGTCATTGCCATTCCCACCACCGCGGGTACCGGCACAGAGGCCGACCCGTGGACAGTCATCACCAACACCGCCACGCGTGAAAAAATAGGCTGGGGCAACGACTCCACGTTTCCCCGTTTTTCCATCATCGACCCCATGCTGATGCTCAGCGTACCGCCCAGTGTCACCGCCTATACCGGCATGGACGCCTTTTTCCACGCCACAGAAGCATATCTGGCCACCTGCAACCAGCCCTCCAGCGACCTGCTGGCCCAGCAGGCCATCCATCTTATCTCGACATTTCTGCCGCAGTGCGTGCACGACGGAAGCAACCCCGAAACACGCACCATGCTTGCGTGGGCATCCACAGCCGCCGGCATCTGCGAATCACTGTCGTCGTGCATCTCGCACCATTCGCTTGAGCATGCGCTTTCGGCATTTTATCCCGACATTCCGCATGGTGCCGGACTGGTCATGCTGTCCGAAGCGTACTTCAGCCATCTGGCCAGATTTGTTCCCGAAAGAATGACGCATCTGGGCTATTTCATGGGTGTAGATGTGGACAGCCTGCCCGAAGAACGTCAGCCTGAGGCATTTGTTCACGCGCTGGCAAAGCTGAAAGCCGACTGCGGGCTGGCAGAACTGAAAATGTCTGATTTCGGTGTGAAGCGCTCCGACCTGCCCGCGCTTGCCCGTAATGCACGCGAAAGCATGGGCGGACTTTTTCATGTGACGCCGGTGGAACTGGACGAAGCCGCTGTCCTTGATATTTTCGAAAAAGCCTACAGATAATCTGCGTCACCGCACCGCGGGAGCGCACAGGGCGTTCCCGCGGTGCGGCCGTATCCTGTCCCACACGGTTCACGGAGTACCGGACCGCGCCTGTTTTTTAACTGCACAAAAAAAATAACGTCACTGCATAGCCGGTCTGCTCATGGTACTTCTTTGCCATGACAGCAATACGCCGCGTATATATTGCGCTTATGATCACGCTGGTTGTCTGCATTCATGCGACAGCGGCCCGCAGCGCACCTCCGGAAAGCATCTCGCTGGCCACACATATCATGTGCCCGTACAGTTTTTATACTGCAGAAGGCACATTTGACGGAATGGCTGTACGGGCTGTCCGATATGCACTTGCGCGTATGAATGTGGCACTCGATCTTGTGGTCGTACCGTGGGGACGTGCACAGATGATGGTCAGGAACGGCTATTCCGACGGTTTTTTTGCCGCATCCCAGAACGAGGCACGCGACGTGTACGCCACGCATTCTGTCACCATTGCGGAACAACAGTGGGACTGGTGCATACTGAGCGAAAGCACCATGACGCCGGATATGAAAGAATTTAAAGATACGGCCTGCGTGGGTGCCTTCAACGGTTCCAACATGCTGTACTGGCTGGAATGCAACGAATACAAAGTGCTGGGTACGCCGCCGAATACCCGTCTGCTGGTGGAAATGCTGCTGGCCCGGCGCATAGACGCCATTGTGGCCAATGATCTTGTGCTTGAAAAAATAATCACCGCGGAAAATCTGTCTGACAGACTGCGGGTGTACCCCCTCAAAAACAAACCGCTGGGGGTCTATTTTTCAAACACATTTCTGGCGGCCCACCCCGGATTTCTGGAAACCTTCAACCGGCATGTGCTGGAATACCGGAAAACGCCCGAAGCCCGGACCGCATTTGACTGCTTCACCGATCCCTGTTCGCCGTTTGCTCCGCAGCCAGAGACACCGCACTGATCTGCCGTTTCCGGCCCCGTCAGCCCCCCTGCACAACAGAACCGCGTTCAGGAAGCACAAGTTCCGCGGCAAAGCTGTCCGGCAGATGCCCGTCGTGAAACTCTTTCAGTGAAAGATTACCCGTGCTGGCTGCCGAAGCCTCGTAAAACCTGCGGAACACGGCATCCACAAAAGGAAAATCTTCTGTCACCGGCGGCCTGTCGCCCGTAACTTTGTGACTGGCCAGCGCCAGCAGTATGTCCATGACACGGATTGATTCGGGCGGGGCTGTCAGCGCATAACGCGGGTCGTCGCCTTCGGTTCCCACCACCAGAGAAACGCGCTCCATGGCAGCCAGCGTATCCTGCACCAGACGCACAGGAGCACGCGCGACCATGCACAGCCTGTCCAGCGGCACAGGACCGGCCGTGGCGTAAAAAGCCCTTGTCAGCGCCAGCATGACCAGCACCGCAAGTTTATCCCGTTCTTCACGGCTGGCCGTATCGGCCCGTATTTCACTTTCAAAGGTACGTACATTCTGCACGGCAAAGCTGACCTCCGCCCCCAGCAGCACAATCACCCATGTCACGTACACCCAGATGAGAAAAAGCGGCAGCTGCGCAAAACCGCCGTAGATGGCATTGTATCTGGCCGCGCCTATCTGGTAGCCCACATAGGCTCCTTCTGCCAGAGTCCACAGCAGCCCCGCCACCAGCCCGCCCAGCAGCGCACTGCCGAAGCGCACCCGCGTGTTGGGAATGAACACATAGATAAAAAACAGCATCAGGGCGATCATCAGAAACGGCACCATCTTGAGAAACGCCACATAAGCGTAGCTGACAATGCCTACATTGAGCAGCTTCTGCACCAGCGTTTCGTGCCGCAACGAAACAGAAAACGAAAAAGCCGCCGCCATGACAATGGGACAGACCAGAGTCACAGAAAAAAAGTCCGTGAACTTGCGCCACAGAGTACGGCCTCTGGCCACACCCCAGATGGAGTTGAACGCCTTTTCAATGGTGCCCATGAGCGACCCCACCGTGACGAACAGCGCAAGCAGCCCCACGGCCCCCAGCGTTTTCACGTTGGTATTGTCCACATAGGCCAGAATCTGGGTCACGGTGTCTTCTCTGCCTGCGGCTATGCGCATCAGCAGCACTCTGATGAACTCGGTATTCTGGATGCCCAGCCCCTTGGAAATGGAAAACGCCACCGCCAGCGTGGGCACGATGGAAAGCACCGTGGTGTAGGTAAGCGCAGAAGCGCGCAGCAGGCACTGGTCGGCCACAAATCCGTGCACCACCAGATACAGCCAGCGCAGCACACCCAGAATCCCCCTGCGCCTGCCCCGGGCTTTTTCCATATCCTGCAACCAGATATCCCGCGTGACAAAACGCACCAGCCTTCCGGCACGCTCCTGCAACTGTTCGGTTCCCATATCACGTTTCATGACGCTGCACACCGTATTTCCCTTTGCGGTACCCGTTGCGATAAAAGCGCGGGCGGCGTAGTATAGACAGTATACGACTCTATAAATCAGAATTTACAGGAATCATACAATGACTTCAATGCTCCGGGCAATCTGCTTATGTTTGCTGCTGCTGTGCGCCGCACCGCAGGCACGGGCAGGCACAGCTGCGCAACAGCAGACAAATGACGCAACACTGCTTGCCAGCGCACAGCTTTCACCCCGGCAGGAACACATGCGCACGGCGGAAACCCTGCGCGCCCAGTGCGACCCGCACAGCATAGTGGAACAGGCAGGCTGGCTGCCGCTGGCCACCCGCCTGATACGCGACGGGTTCGACGCAGAGCACATCATCATGCTGTACGCGCGCATGGGCGAATCCTATTCACCCGCCCCCATGGCACGCAAAATTTCGGCCCTCTACCGCATAAAATTTCCGCCGCCTGCACCCGCAAAATCCAAAGACACCGGAAAAAAAGCGCCCGCCCCGCCACCCGTATACCCCGGTGTGGTCACCAGCGCCAATGTAGAAAAAGCGGCCGCTTTCATGCGGCAACACAGTGCGCCGCTGCAGGCGGCCCGGCAGCGGTTCGGCATTCCGCCCGAGGTCGCCACGGGGCTGCTTTTTGTGGAAACACGGCTGGGCGCGTATCTGGGCAGCGCCGCGGCTCTGCACAATCTTTCTTCGCTGGCGGCCACCAACAGCACCGCCATAATGGCCGGCAGTCTGGGCAGTATAGACCTGAGCAAAGCCGACCGCAGAACCTGGGCGGACAAGCGCACCCGCGAAAAATCCGACTGGGCCTATGAAGAGCTTAAAGCGCTGCTCAGCTGGTCGCAGCAGCACAATCTGGACCCCGTTGCCATGCCCGGTTCAGTATACGGTGCCGTGGGTCTGTGTCAGTTCATGCCTTCCAACATTCCCCGTTTCGGGGCGGACGGCGACGGCAACGGCAAAGTGAACCTGTTCAGCGTGCCCGATGCGGTATTCAGCCTGTCGCGGTATCTTAGCGAACATGGTTGGAAAGAAGGCATCAGCCGGAAAAAACAACAGAAAGTACTCATGCATTATAATAAAAGCACCCGCTATGCCAACACCATACTGGCCTTGGCCGATGAGCTGCGCAAACATGCGCAGGACCGGTAGGTCTGCGGCGGGCGCAGGACGGCGGCATGAAAAATAATACAAGCGGGCATGAGACAGTACAGTGTATAACTGACAATGGCGAAGACATAGCGCTAATCTGTATTGCATGCGGCGCACCGGCCCTGCTGCACGGACGCTGAACAAACCTGCGGGTGACCTGCACGGAGTGCGGGTTTGAAGCCGGAGCAGCACTGTACGAAGACCAGATAGACCGCTGGCGGCAGCACATCTGCCAGATAGCGGAATAACACCGGCACGGATCTTCCGGCGCCGTTACGTCACCTCTCCGCAACAGGGGGTAGCATGAGTTCCGAACACAATATTCTGCTGGAAGCAGGCACAAACGAGCTGGAAGTGCTGGAGCTGTTTCTGAACCATCGTACAGACACCGGCCAGCAGGCCTGCTATCTGGGGGTCAATGTGGCCAAAGTGATGCAGGTTATCGAGGCTCCGGCTCTGGATTCGCCGGAATCAGCCACCAACCCGTGTTTCATGGGCATTATTCCCCTGCGCGGCCTTACAGTGCCGGTTCTTGATCTGGGCAAATGGCTGGGGCTTGATGTGGTGCGGCACAAACACGATGTGATCATGGTCACCCAGTTCAGCGGAACCACCACCGGATTTCTGGTTTCCGGCGTGACGGATATCCACAGAGTGGGCTGGCAGTCGGTGCAGCCTCCGGGACGTTTTCTCGCGGGTATCGGGGCCGATTCTGTGGTGGGCATAGTCAAAATGGATGATAAATTCATCCAGCTGGTGGATCTTGAGCACATCATCGCCGATCTGGACGCCTCCACCCGCGGACAGGTAGGTACGGGGGTGACCGCCCCCAGACGCTACAAAGCCATAGTCAGCGATGATTCCCCCTCCATCCGCAACATGCTTGTGGCCAACCTGAAGGCCGCCAACATAGAACCCATGATAGCCACCAACGGGCAGGAAGCCCTGACCATGCTGCGCGCCGAAGCGGCAAGAGCCGAAGAGGAAAACCGCCCGCTGTCCGACTTTGTCGATATTCTCATATCCGACATTGAAATGCCGCTGATGGACGGCCTGTCGCTGACCAAGACCATCAAGCAGGACCCGCTGACCAGAAACGTGCCCGTCATCCTGTACTCGTCGCTCATCACACCGGAACTGCGGCATAAAGGCGAATCTGTGGGCGCTGACGATCAGATTTCCAAACCCGACCTTGCCAGCATGGCCCAGCGCATCATCTCGCTGCTGCAGGAAAAAGAAAGACCGGCCTGACCCCGCAGGGCGGGCTTTGTCCGGCAGCCGGCCGCAGCAGTCCCGCGGAAAAACGCACCGCGCCGTATCAGGCCCGCCAGCGCAGCCGCGCTTCCACCTTGCGCGCAAGCAGAGAGCAAAACAGCGTGAGCATCAGATACAGCAGGGCAATGGTTGTCCACACCTCGAACGTTCTGAATGTGGACGCCATGAGCTCCAGCCCCTGAAAGGTCAGTTCCTGAACAGAAATGACGGATACTATGGCCGAATCTTTGATCGTGGAGATGAACTGTCCTGCCAGCGGGGGAATGATGACCTTGAGCGCCTGAGGAAAAATAACCAGCCGCAGCATGTCAAAACGCCCGAACCCCAGCGAGGCGGAAGCCTCCCACTGCCCGCGCGGAACAGATTCCACACCGGCCCGCACGATTTCAGCTATATAGGCGCCTTCGTAAATGGCAAGAGTAAGCACGCCGGCCGTAAATGCAGACACAGCGGGCAACGGCCCCAGCAGAAACTCCACAATGCGCTGCTGCAAAGGCGAAAGGCGGTACAGAGCATCCTCCAGACCGGTGGCAGGCATCACCTGCGAACTGACAAAAAAATAAAAAATGAATACCAGCACCAGCGGCGGCAGATTGCGCACGCTCTCTACATAGGTGCGGGCCAGCATACGCCGCAGGCGGCTGCGGCTCACACGGGCCAGACCGGCCAGCGTGCCGAAGACCACGGCCAGCAGAGTGGCCCAGATGCTCAGCCGTATGGTGGTCAGCAGTCCCTGCACAAGCAGGTTAGGCACCCAGCCCGCCTGCGCGTCGTGCCGGAAAAAATACTGCCATATCACATGCCACTGCCAGTCGTATCCTGCCCCTGTCCAGATGCGCCATGCAAAAAAAGCAGGCAGCACGCAGCAGGCAGCCAGCAGCAGATAGTCAAGCAGACAGAACCGGTGTGTGTTTTTTTTCATGAAAAGGTCGGCAACGCGGCACAATACCGGCTGCCGCGACGGAAGCCGCACAGTTTCCGCCGCGGCGCTCCGGAGTTATTTGATCCTGCTTTCCCAGTCTTTTGTTTCAAACCAGTAATGCTTGCGCTCTTTCAGCCAGCCTTCTGATTCGACCATGCGTATCCAGTTGTTGAACACATTCAGCGTGTCTATGTCGCCTTTACGCACGGCAAATCCCACAGGCTCACGGGTAAAGGTTCCTTCCACCGGCATAAAAAGCGTGTCGGGATGTTCCAGCACGGTAAAGGCAGGCAGCGGGGCGCTGGAAACCATGGCGTGGGCACGTCCGTTAAGCAGTTCCTGTACCGCCTGCGCTTCGTCATCAAACAGACGCACCTGCGCTGCAGGAAAATATTTTTTGGCCACGGAAGCTGCCGTAGTGCCTATGCGGGCCACCACAACCACGTCCTCCCTGTCAAAATCTTCCAGCCGCGAAAAGCCCGCGGCTTTCCCTTTGTGCGCCATGACGGCCATACCGGCATAATCATAGGGAATAGTGAAGTTGACGGAAATATTTCTGTCCGGCTTCACACTCATGCCGCCGATAATCACATCAAATTTGCCCGTAAGCAGCGCGGGTATGATGCCCGACCATTTGGTGGGCACAAACTGCACTTCCAGCCCGAGATCAGCTGCCAGACGTCTGGCCACATCCACCTCGAACCCGATGAACTCACCCTGCTTGTCTTTCATGGCCCACGGAACAAACGTGGAAAAACCCACCTTCAGCACGCCTCTGTCCACCGCACGGGCGATGGTGCTCTGCCGGGTAAGTTCCTGCCGCACATCGGCCCAGGCTCCGGCGGCCAGACCAAGCAGCAGCACGGCGGCAACCGCCGCAGTCAGCATCCGTTTCATACAAATCCTCCTTATGCGGCAGCCTTGCGACATGCCTTTGATCCGGTTCTCAGCCGGCACTCAAGGCGCTGTGCCAGCAGTGAAAGACTGAGCGTAACGACAAGATACATGGCAGCCACCATAAACCAGATTTCAAAAACCAGAAATGTTTCTGCAATAATGGCCTGCGCCTGCATGGTCAGGTCGTAAATGGCAATGGTGCTTACCAGCGCCGAATCTTTAACCAGTGTGACCATCTGCCCGGTAAGCGGCGGCAGCACATGTCCCAGCGCCTGTGGCAGCACAACCTTGCGGTAAGTGGCCGCGCGGGTCAGCCCCAGACTGCGTGCAGCCTCCCACTGACCGGCAGGTACAGCCTGTATACCCGCACGGATTATTTCCGATATATAGGCGCCTTCAAACAGGCTGAGCGCGAGCACGGCGGAAAAAAACCTGTCCATGCCCGTCAGCGGGGCCACCACAAAGTACATGACAAAAAGCTGAATGAGCAGCGGCGTATTGCGGACAGTCTCAAGATAACAGACAGCAAGAGCCCGCCCCACCACAGAACGCGAAAGCCGCAGCAGCACCGCGGCAAGCCCTATGACGGCTGCCAGAACCAGGCTGACGGCCGATACCTTGAAGGTGACCAGCAGCCCCTGCAGCAACGGACCGGCATGCCATCCGCCGCGCGTGTCCGCAAGATAGCGCAGGGCACGGTGCCACTGCCAGTGGTAGCCCAGCTGTTCCGTACCGCGCAGCGTAAACCACACCACCCCGGTCATGACGGCAAGATACAGCATCATATCCACCGCCCACGGACGCCGTGCATCCGTCACCGCGCGCCAGATGCGTACCGGCAGCCGCACCCTGCATCTGCCCGTCGCAGCGGCATCGCGCGGCATGCTGCCGTCACATTCCACGGCGCGCTCCTCCGGCACGGCGGCCGGCATCGGATTCATACTGCGGCACCGGCATCACTCCCCGATAATTTTAACCAGTGCGCGTTTTTTACGGCGGCCGTCGAACTCACCGTAAAAGATGCGCTCCCACGTGCCGAAGTCGAGTCTGCCCTGTGTCACTGCCACCACTACTTCGCGTCCCATTATCTGCCGTTTCATGTGTGCATCGGCGTTGTCTTCGCCCACGTTGTGTCTGTACTGCGACACAGGCGCATGGGGTGCCAGACGCTCCAGCCATTCGTCATAATCGCTATGCAGCCCGGCTTCGTCATCATTTATGAACACGCTGGCCGTAATATGCATGGCGTTGACAAGGCACAGACCTTCACGGATGCCGCTTTCATGCAGGCAGGCTTCCACCTCTTCCGTTATATTCACAAAGGCTCTGCGCGCAGGTACTTCAAACCACAGTTCCTTTCTGTACGACTTCATCCCGCCTCCGTGCGGTTATCATTCCCAGTGTATCATCGGACCGTAGCCTACACAGCCGCTCACGGCAAGCGCGGCGGCATGTTTGTGCTCCGGTCATGCAAAAAGCCGCCCCGCATGCGGAACGGCTTTGCATACCGGCTGTTCAGAAAAAGCCGTGGAGTAACGCACAGCAGGTTACGAAGACGCCACCGTGGAAATGATGCGCTGCAGTTCACCGGCCTTTGCGGAAAGCTTGTGCACCATGCCCGCGGCTTCAGCCAGCGAACGCGCCGAATTTTCAGAAATGATGCGCACCTCGTCCACCGCCTGACTTATATGTTCGCTGGTGGAAGACTGTTCTTCGCTTGCCGTGGCGATGGCCTGCACCTGATCGGTGGTGCGGATGACCAGATCCACAATTTCGCGCAGCGAATCACCGGAAGCCGATGAAAGCTCGCGGGAACGCTGCACCGCCAGCACCGATGCTTCAACGTTCTGCACATTATTGCGGGTGCCCGCCTGTATCGAGGTAATGGCCGCGCCCACCTCTGAAGTTGCCTGCATGGTTTTTTCCGCCAGCTTGCGCACTTCATCGGCCACCACGGCAAAGCCCCGTCCGGCGTCACCGGCACGGGCGGCCTCGATGGCTGCGTTAAGCGCCAGCAGGTTGGTCTGGTCGGCAATGTCGCTGATGACCGTCATCACCTGTCCTATGCCTTCGGCCTGACGTCCCAGATCGTCCATGCTCACCTTCAGACCTTCCGCCAGCCGCGCCACCTCGTCAATGGCGTTCATGGCTTCTTCCACCACCCCGGCCCCCTGACGGGCCTTGTCGCAGGCTATGCCCGCCTGTTCCGCAGCCGCTGAGGCACTGCGCGCCACATCCAGCACCGCGACGTTCATCTGCTCCATGGCAGACGCGCTTTCCACCGTCCGTTCCGTCTGTGTCTCTGCATCTCTGGCAGACTGCATTATCAGCTGGTCCACGCTTCCGGCAATTTCACTCACGGTAAGCGAAACAGTTTCAGACGATTTCACTGCGGCGGCGATACTCTCATTCTTGGAGACTATCTCCGCCTCGCGCGCACGCAGGTCTGTCAGATCCTGATAGATGCACAATGCGCCCATAAGCCCGCCCGACAGGTCAAACAGCGGCGAGGCATGAATCTGAATGCGCCGCGTGTTGCCCTTGCGCGTGGTCAGATCCACCTCGCGGCTGGTCACGGTATGATGCTCCAGACTGTCGCGGAGCACTGTTCTGCGCGATGCATCGCCGTAAAAAAACAACGCCACGTTCTGCCCGTAGTGGTCTTCCGGCTTTCCGGTCTGCTCCAGCAGACTGATGAGCGACGGGTTTGTGTAGGTCAGCACCTCATCGTTATCCACCACCACAAAGGGAGTATCGATACCTTTGAGAACGCCCTGTGCAAATCCCAGATTGTACTTGAGCCGTGAAAGCAGCGAATCAAGTGCAAGACGCATTTCAGCCAGTTCGTCGCCTCCGTCACAGGCAAAGCAGACGCTGTAATCGCCGTCCAGAATTTTTTCCACACGCTGCTGTATTTCCGCCACGGGACGCGTAACCTTGCGCACCAGCACCACAGCCAGCGGCACCACGACAAGACAGTACGCCGCAACAGTGCTCACCGCCCCCCACAGCAGCAGGCCGCGCACATCGCCGGACGGGGCAGAGGCATACTGCCACCCCGCAACACACAGCGGCACAGCCAGTCCGGCAGCTGCGGTCAGCAGAGCCAGCGCCTTAACCGAAATCTTAGAAAACATTACCAGGCCTCCCTTCACCGGTGCACGCCGCTGATTTTTCCCGAAATGAGAGGTGCACCCGCTTTTGTAACCATATCGTCAGATATCTGTAACGCGTTACCCCGCACAACGCCAGTTTTCCGGTTTTCCGGAAAACTGTATCCGCACAGTCTGTATAGCCGACTGCAACATACGGCCATCTCACAATTTTAACTTTTCTTCATAATCCGGTTACTGTATAAACACTCCGTCATGCAATCCACAGCCAGCCACACAAAAGCGCCCGGAAAATCACACCCGGTTGTCACCGAAGATCAATACTTCAGTGTCTCTCCTCTTATGCTTCTTGCAGACAACGCCGCACTGTTCAGTGTTTATCTGCGACAGGGCAACAACTTTGTATTGTACACACACGCCGGTGAAATGTTCACACACCGGCACAAACAACGGCTGGCCGAAAACGGTGTTACGGAAGTATGGCTGAAAGAAAGCCAGCGCCATGCATACACGGCACATGTGGAACAGCATCTCGGCAATCTGCTTGCAGACGATTCACTGCCCGCAGAAGCACGGGCCGGTGCCCTGTACGGCATAGCCTCCGACGCACTGCAGGATGTGTTTGCACAGCACGGCGCCGGAGCATTGCCGGCGGACACCGCCCGGCGGGCCCGGCAACTTGTGGAGCATATCATCTCCTTTCTCAAAGTGCCCAACGGTATAACGGCGCTGGGCAGATTCATCGCCCATGATTATCACTCGTGGACACACAGCCTGAACACCACGTTCTACACGCTGGGCATTCTGCAGTCTTACGGGCTGCCCGATGAAAGCATGGCACATATAGGTCTTGGCGCCATGCTGCACGACATCGGCAAAGCCGAGATACCTTCTTCTATACTGCTGAAGCCCGGCCCTCTCACCGCTTCCGAACGACAATGCATCAACACGCATCCGCTTATGGGAGTTGCGCGGCTGGCACAGACCGAACTGCCGCAGACAACACTCAACTGCATCCTCTTTCATCATGAAAAACTGGACGGCTCGGGGTATCCTTCAGGAATCGGCGGTACGGCCATTCCGCTTGCAGTCCGCGCAGTGACCGTTGCAGACATATACGACGCGCTCGCATCTGAAAGACCCTATGCCGCGGCCCGTCCGCCCTTTGCGGTGCTGCAGCTGATGCGCGGAGAAATGGCTGATGAACTGGACATGGATGTTTTCAAAAACTTTGTTCTCATGCTGAGCAATGCCGGTCTGACTAAAACATAAGAGCCGCTGCAATATGTTGTCTGTCTTTTTGCAGCTGATGCTATTGACATAACACCACTATAATTTCTAGAGTTCTTCTAGTAACATTTTTGCGGACCGTCCGCCCCGTCCCTTGCCGGACGGCCAGCACCGAGCGAATCGGTTTCCTGAGCCCTATAAGACCGTCATAATTGTGTTTTTACTCAGTATCGGCATCTTTTGCTGTAGCTAAAGGCCTATGAAACAAATATGACCCAGGCACAGACGGCCTCATTGCACTCTGCCGAAGAATTCATGCCTGTTCCCTGCGCCATGCTGCGCACGGACATGCTGGGTCAGTTCGGCCTCTACATCCGGCAGGGCGGAAACCACGTTCTGTACACAAAGGCCGGCGAACGCTTTACCGAACGACACAGGCGCATACTGAGCGCCAACGGTGTGGAGCAGGTCTACATACGCACCCGACGCAAACCGGAATATAAAGAGCATGTGGCCCGTTATCTGGGCGACGTGCTGGCAGACGAAAGCATACCCCTGCCCGCGCGGGCCCGCATATTTTACGAAACATCCACCGAAATAGTGCAGGAAGTCTTTGCCACCAGACTTCCGCCCACGCTGGCGCGCGACAGTTTTGACCGCATTCTGCAGTTTGTCACAGAGGGCATCGGCTTTCTGACCCTTGAAAATTCCATGGGCACCATTGCCTCGCTCATTGCGCACGACTACTCCACCTACACGCACTCCATTCATGTTTTTGTGTATTCGCAGGCCATTCTGCAGACATACGGATTTGATGAAGAAAGTCTGATACAGTTCGGGCTGGGCGCCATGCTGCATGATATCGGCAAAACCGCTGTGCAGGACTGCATACTGACCAAGCCGGGCCCCCTTACCGAAGCTGAGCGGCGCAGCGTGAACCTGCACCCGCTGACCGGCGTAGGACTGTGCACCCGCATGCCGCTTTCGCAGGACGCCCTGCACTGCATCCTGTTTCATCATGAAAAACTGGACGGTTCGGGATATCCCTGCGGGCTGACTGACCCGCAGATTCCCCTGCCCGTACGGGCCATCACCATAGCAGATATCTACGACGCTCTCACTTCGCACCGGCCCTATGCGGAAGCCCGCAACCCTTTTGCCGTTCTGCGCCTGATGCGCGAAGAAATGCACAGTCAGATAGATATGGACGTGTTCAAACGGTTTGTGGTCATTCTCAGCGGAGCCAGTGTCATCTGACGCGTGCACACCCCGCACAACCGGATTATTGCGCCCGCGGCCTGTGCAGCAGGCTTTTTTTTATCGACACCGGAAAAGCGCGCCACATCAGCCGTAAGGCGTTATCCGGACTGAAACGGTCCAAAAAAAAACGCTCCGTGCACTTCCCCCGCGCCCGTTTATTATTATATGTGAAGGGCGCAACTGTTCTGCGCACCCATCAGCAGTGACCGGAGGATCATCATGTGGGATTACACCGACAAGGTTCGAGACCACTTTCTCAACCCGCGTAACGCGGGTGCCATAGAAGACGCCAACGCCGTGGGAGAGGTAGGAAGCCTTGCCTGCGGCGATGCTTTGAAACTATACCTCAAAATTGACGATCAGGAACGCATTGTAGATGCGAAATTCCAGACGTTCGGCTGCGCCAGCGCCATTGCCTCTTCCTCCGCCCTGACGGAGATGATCAAAGGTATGACGGTGGATGAAGCCATGAAGGTGACCAACAAGGACATCACCGCTTATCTGGGCGGGCTTCCCCAGCAGAAAATGCACTGCTCCGTCATGGGGCAGGAGGCGCTGGAAGCCGCCATTAAAAATTACCGCGGCGAAGAAGTGGAACAGCACCACCACGAAGGGCAGCTGGTCTGTAAGTGCTTCGGCGTGACCGACGAGCAGATTATCCGCAGCATACGCGAAAACAAACTGACCTCGGTGGAAGAGGTGACCCACTTCACCAAGGCCGGCGGCGGCTGCGGCGACTGCCTGAACGACATACAGAAGCTGCTGGATGAAGAGCTGGGCAAAACAGCCGCCTGCGAAGTTCCCGAACCGCAGCCGCGTACCCTCAGCAATGTCCAGCGCATGCAGCTGGTGGTAAAAACGCTGGAAGAAGATATACGCCCCAGCCTGCAGAAGGACGGCGGCGACATAGAGCTTGTGGACATTGACGGCAAGGAAGTCAAAGTCGCCCTGCGCGGCATGTGTACCCACTGCCCTTCCAGCCAGCTCACGCTGACCAATTTTGTGCAACGTACGCTGCGCGAGCACGTGGAACCGGACATCACGGTGAAGGAGGTTTCATAAATGCGCACCATATATATGGACAACAACGCCACCACCGCCGTTGACCCCGCCGTGCTGGACGAAATGCTGCCATACCTGAAAGACCTGTACGGCAACCCTTCCAGCATGCACACCTTCGGCGGGCAGGTAGGCCGTCAGGTGGCCGAGGCCCGCGAACGCGTGGCGCGTGCGCTGGGCGCCCAGCCCGAAGAAATTCTCTTCACCTCGTGCGGCACCGAAAGCGACAACACTGCCATCATGTCCGCCCTGCAGGCCCAGCCTGAAAAAAAACATATCATCACCACCCGCGTGGAACACCCCGCTGTGCTTAATCTGGTACAGCATCTGGAAAAAAAGGGGTATGAAGCCACGTATCTGAGTGTGGATGAAAAAGGACGTCTTGATCTGGATGAGCTGCGCGGTGCCCTGCGCAAAGACACGGCCATCGTTTCCGTGATGTACGCAAACAATGAGACCGGCACCATTTTTCCCATCAAGGAAATTGCAGCCATCGTCAAGGAAAAGGGCGCGCTTTTTCACACAGACGCAGTGCAGGCCGTCGGCAAACTGCATATAAACGTGCAGGAAGTGCCTGTGGATTTCCTTGCGCTTTCCGGCCACAAGCTGCACGCCCCCAAAGGTGTGGGAGCGCTGTACGTGCGCCGCGGCACTCCGTACCGGCCTTTTCTGCGGGGCGGACATCAGGAACGCGGCCGCCGTGCCGGCACGGAGAATGTGGCCGGCATCATCGCGCTGGGCAAAGCCTGCGAGCTGGCTTCCCTGAATATGGAAACCGAACGCACCACCGTCAAGGCGCTGCGCGACAGGCTGGAGAACGGCCTGCTCAATGCCATACCCGAAGCCATCATCAACGGTGATACGGACAACAGACTGCCCAATACAACCAATATCGCCTTCAAATATGTCGAAGGTGAAGCCATTCTGCTGCTGATGGACGGACACGGCATATGTGCCAGCTCCGGTTCGGCATGCACTTCAGGCAGCCTTGAGCCTTCGCACGTACTGCGTGCCATGGGAGTGCCGTTCACCTATGCCCACGGCTCCATCCGGTTCAGCCTGAGCCGGTTCAACACACAGGCGGATGTGGACTACGTGGTGGACGAACTGCCGCGCATCATCGCCCGTCTGCGTGAAATATCGCCCTACCGCAGCGGTGAAGACGCGCAGGCAAAGCCTGCGTGTACCTGCTGAAACGGCCCGGGCATACATGCATCCGAGGGGCCGGAAACGGACGCACTGCGCGTCCGGTTCCGGCCTTTTTTTACAGCAAATGGAGGAAACACCGTGAACATCGCAGAAAACATGGCCGCTCTGGTCGGAAACACCCCGCTGGTACGCCTGAACAGGCTGGCACGGGGTTGTCACGCCGAAGTTGTCGCCAAACTGGAATTTTACAACCCCTGCGCCTCGGTAAAAGACAGAATCGCCCGCAGCATGATCGAATCGGCACTGGAGTCGGGAGAAATCAACGCCGATTCACTGCTGGTGGAACCCACCAGCGGCAATACCGGTGTGGGGCTGGCGTTCATCTGCGCGGTTCACGGGCTGCGGCTGACCCTGACCATGCCGGAATCCATGAGCGACGAACGTAAAAAACTGCTGCGCAGTTTCGGCACCACGCTGGTGCTCACCCCCGCGGCACAGGGTATGCGCGGCGCCATTGCAGAAGCCGAGCGCATCGTGCGTGAAACCCCGGGAGCCGTCATGCTGCAGCAGTTTGCCAATCCCGCCAACCCCGCGGCACATTACGCCACAACGGCTGAAGAAATATGGCGCGACACAGACGGCAGGGTGGATGCGTTTGTGGCCGGTGTAGGCACCGGCGGCACCATCACCGGTACCGGCAGACGCCTGCGCGAGCTTAATGCGGGGGTGCGCATCATCGCCGTGGAACCTGAAGCATCCCCCGTGCTTTCGGGCGGTGCTCCCGCACCCCACCCCATTCAGGGCATAGGCGCAGGCTTTGTCCCTGAAGTGCTGGATACCGGAATCTACGACGAAGTATTCAAGGTTTCCGGTGACGACGCCATGAACACCGCACGCGACCTGCTGCGTCAGGAAGGTATTCTGTGCGGCATTTCCTCGGGGGCAAATGCATTTGCCGCACTGGAAGCGGCCAGACGGCCCGAAATGAAAGGCAAGCGCATCGTATTCATTGTCTGCGACACCGGCGAACGCTACCTGAGCACACCGCTTTTTTCCGGCCAGAGCTAGCACGCTTTTTTGCCAACCCTCCAGCAGAGCAACGGAACACATATGAGGAACTGCAGTAAAGAACCGGACAACATATGCGCAGACGGCATGGACTGGCTTGACGATGTGGTGGAGACCATGTGCAGCCCGGAATCGTGCAGCAAAGTGTTCAGCAAACCGCTGAACAACGCGCCCATGCCCTCGCTGGAAGAGCTGACGGAAATAGTGGACAGGCTGAAGGCAGCCCTGTTTCCGGGATATTTCGGCAAATCATCCATCGAGATGGAGTCCATGCGCTACCATCTGGCGGCCAATCTTGATTCCATCTACCGCAAACTGGCAGACCAGATACGACGGGGCGGCTGCTTCACCTGCGCCGAATTCGCCAACGACTGCCACAGCTGCGATGTCTATTCCCACGACCTTGCAAAACGGTTCATCGAACAGTTGCCTCAGATACGCGGGCTGCTGCTGGGTGATGTCACCGCAGCATTCGAGGGCGACCCCGCCGCAAAAACCCCCGGCGAGACCGTTTTCTGCTATCCGTCCATAACCGCCATGCTGCATCACCGCATCGCCCATGCCCTGTATGACCTTGATGTGCCGCTCATTCCGCGCATCATAAGCGAAATGTCACACTCCAGAACGGGCATAGACATTCACCCCGGCGCCCGCATCGGCGAAGACTTCTTCATCGACCACGGCACGGGCGTTGTCATAGGGGAAACATGCATCATCGGCAAAGGCTGCCGCCTGTATCAGGGGGTCACGCTGGGGGCGCTTTCTTTCCCCAAAGACGCCAGCGGAACACTCATCAAAGGTAATCCGCGCCATCCCATTCTGGAAGACAATGTCACCGTGTATGCCGGTGCCACCATTCTCGGGCGCGTGACCATCGGCAAAGGGTCCATCATCGGCGGTAACGTGTGGCTGACACACGATGTGCCCGAAGGATCAAAAATCGTCCAGCAGCGCAGCACGCGCCCGCAGGCGGACGAAAAAATGCTGGGTACCAAAAACGGACGCTGATTGCGTCACAAGCTGATTCCGGCGGGATGTCCATGGGCATCCCGCTTTTTTTCATACCCACCCCTGCCTGACCATACCATGTGCCGGGCATTGCCCGCGCAGCGACACCGCATTGCCGCAAGACTTTTTCTCCGGTTGTGTGTCATAGTGCGGCAACTTTCACTCAACCGGGCGTTTCTGCGTCCGTAACGTTACGGGGTACCCATGACCCATCGCAAATTTGAACAGCGACTCAATCTGGTCACCATAGGCGTGGCCGACCTTGACCGCAGCAGGCAGTTTTACCGTGCACTGGGCTGGACAGAAGTGGAATCACCGGACGCCGGGCACATCGCTTTCTTCGATATGGGCGGAACATGGCTGGCGCTTTTTCCTGCCGGCAACCTGCTTGAAGACATAGGCATGAAAGGCGCGTCGCCTGCCCCCGGCGGCATGACTCTGGCACAGAACGTGCGCAGCGAGGCAGAGGTGGAAGCCCTGCTGTCCACTGCGGAGCATGCAGGTGCCCGCATTCTTTCGCCCGCGGTGCATAAACCATGGGGTTATTCCGGCTATTTCGCCGACCCCGACGGCACCCCGTGGGAAGTTGCCTATGTACCTGCGCTGCCGCTGGATGAAAAAGGCATGATCCGCTGGTAGTGTTATAATTACCGCCGCCATGCGGAAGTGGTATGTTCCGGGCATACGGCGGCAGGATGCCATGTACTGTCCTGCCGCCTTCTGCAACTGCTGAAGCAACGGAGATACCCGCATGTCCGAAAACAGCCGAACTGCATCACACCGTCCTGTTTTTTTTTCAAAGCAGCCGATAATGGACTCGGACCGCCGCATATGGGGATACGAACTGCTGGGCGGAGAAATCCAGCAGGGAATTTTCACCGTATTCCCGGAGCACGAGGCAGCCGCAACCAGTCTTGGTTCCAGCGCCTACTTCCGTCTGCAGGAAGACATGGACCGCGGCAAACGCGTCATGGTCGCATTTGATGCCGAAAGCATCATTCTGGGCATACCGCGCGCACTGCCGGCCAAGGCGGGTGTTGTGCGGGTCTCGCAGGAAGCGACCAAGACAGAGGGCGTGCCCGAAGAACTGCGTGCGCTTAAAAAAGACGGATACACCATTGCCATAGACTGCTCGCACGCCAACAGACCCGACAAGGAATGCATGCTGCTTGCCGATGTGGTCTGCGTTGATTTTTCCGTCAAGGCGGCCGTCATCGCATGCAGCCGCGGCGATGCTTCCAGCACCATGCTTGCCCGCGGCATCCGCGACAACGACATGTTCGAAGCCGCGCGCAGAATGGGCGTGGGGCTGTATCAGGGACCTTTTTTCAAAGAACCGGAAATAACGGAAGGACAGGGACTGTCTTCGCATAAAGTGGCCCGGATAGAGCTGATGGCCATTCTTGAATCGCCGGACCCCGACCTGAAAGGCGTCGCAGAGGCTGTAAAGGCCGATGTGTCGCTCACATTCCGCCTTATTTCGCTGCTCAACAGCTCCGCATTCGGATTCCGGCAAAAAATCGAATCTGTGGACCATGCCGTAAATCTGCTGGGGTGGAATCAGACCCGCTCGTGGCTGCGGGCCGTTCTGGTGGCCGATATGGCAGGTCAATCCGAAGGTTCACAGGAACTTGCGCTCATCTCCATGCAGCGGGCGCGCTTTCTGCAGCAGCTTACCGCCCACTACGACTACTGGGGCTTCAACCCCGAAACACTTTTTCTGCTGGGCATGTTCTCGCTGCTGGATGCCATTCTGGGTATTCCCATGCAGGAAGTGACAGACATGCTGCCGCTGACCTCCAGCCTGAAGGAAAGCCTGACAGGCGACCCCAACAATGAGCACCGCCCGCTTTTTGACCTTATGGAGGCGCTGGAAGACGCAGACTGGAACACGCTGCACGAAATGGTGCCCAGACTCGGGTTTGAGCCTGATGTGGTCAGAAGCCTGTACTCCGAAGCCATGGACTGGGCTGCATCGTTTTTTGCCGTGCAAAGCGGCCCCACCGCGTAAGCAATCCTTGCTGCATATACCGGACCGGCCCGCGGCGGCACCCGTGGTGCCGCCGCGTTGCCGCAGTGCCGCGTGCAGCGCATTCTGTCATACCGCGAGCCGCGATACCCCGTTCATGCGGCCGCGCCCGCACGGCGTATCATACCCTCAGGAGATGAGCGGATGATGAAGACAATGCTTCTGGAATCAGCGGCACAGCTCCCGCTGCCGGATCCGGCCCTCAGCAGTCTGCTGGCACAGAAAAGCGCAGTCATGGCTGAAGCGCTGACAAGGCGCATGGAAATGCGCCCTGATCTGGAAACCCTCATCGGGCCGGGCAATCGCGGCCTTATGGCAACTAATCATATAAACCACTTTGAATATATCAGTACACTGGTATCGCTGTACGATCCGGCATCCTTTGTGGAAACAGTGCTGTGGGCGCTGCGGACCTACATGAGCCGCGGGTTCACAGCGGGCTACTGGCACGCCATGCTGCCCGAAGCGCAGAACACCGCAAAAGAACACCTGCAGCAAGACGAATACAGCAGGATATCACCTCTTTATACATGGCTTTGCAGCCATATTGCCGACTTTGTGGTCATAAGCGGCAGCACAGCATCGTTTTATGAAAGCTTGTCTTCTATACAGCGAGAAAAGCATGGCGGCGCCAACTGACAGATTTCATCCTTGCGAAGCGGAAAAACTGGCCGGAACGTATCTGGAGCTTATGCTGCAGGCGCGCAGAAACGATGCGCTGCGCTGCATTCAGAAGGCCATCGCACGCGGGGCGTCACTATCCGACATTTACCTGAAGGTACTGCAACCCGTGATGTATGAAACAGGCCGTCTGTGGCAGATCAACGCCATTGACATTGCTGTGGAACATTACATTACCGCGGCCACGCAACTGACCATGGCCCATATCTTTCCCCATGCTCTTTCCAAAAAACGTACCGGCAAAAAAATGGTGGGGGGATGTCTGGGAAGCGAACTGCACCAACTGGGGCTGCATATGCTCTGTGACCTGTTTGAAAGTGAAGGCTGGGACACCTATTTCATGGGTGCGGCAACTCCCGGCAAAAGCTTTTTGACTGTTGTGTCTGATCAGCATCCCGACCTGCTCTGCATATCGGTAACCATGCAGCGCGGCGTGCCCGAGGCCCGCGAAACCATAGAACTTCTCCGCGCAAAGCTGGGCGCAGACTGTCCCAAAATACTGGTGGGGGGACTGCCCTTCATACTCAGTCCGGGACTTGCCGCAGCAGTAGGGGCCGACGGCACGGGAACCGACGGCGCGCAGGCTGTCGCACTGGCAACGCAACTGACATCATAACCATATGAAGCAGCATTCAGAAACCAATACGGTACGCTTCACCTGCGACCGCAACGGCGTTATCAGGCACGTTGTCTCGGACAATGCAGGCCTGTTTGCCGGCATAGACCTGCCATTGCATATCAACGACCTGACCACGGCATCAGCACAAAAACGCTACCACGCCTTTCTGGACACGCTGTCCGCAGATGGATTCGGCCTGTGCGATTCTCTTGTTCTGCGCGGCAGAACAGGTGTCCGGCAGTTTGCCGTCTTTGGTGTCTGCAAAGGCGACTGCTTTCATATGATCGCGCTGCAATCGTCCCCGCATATTACAAACATTTTCAGCGAGTTCATACAGATGCTGAATGAACAGGGGGTGCTGCTGCGGGCAACGCAGAAAAAGGCTGCGGAAGCCCGCAGTACGGGCAGCGACAACGTGCAGCTGCTTGAAGACTACATGATAATAAACAACGAGCTTTCGCGGAACAAACGCGAGCTGGCAATCAGACACGAACAGCTGAAAAAAGCCTTCAGCGACATTGAGGAACTAAGCCGCACCGACCCGCTGACCGGAGCCTGCAACCGCCGCAAGGTCATTGAATTTCTGTCAGCGGAAATCGACCGCAGCAAACGTTACGGCACACCGCTGTCCATACTGAGCCTTGATATAGACCGATTCAAGGCCATCAATGACACTTACGGGCACGCTGCCGGAGACGACGCGCTTATTGCATTCTGCAGAGTATGCAGGCTGCAGCTCAGAAAAACAGACCTTTTCGGCAGAACCGGCGGCGAAGAGTTTGTCGCCGTTCTTCCCCATGCCGCCTGTCGCGACGCACAAATCTCGGCAGAGCGTATCCGCCGCCATGTTGAACAGATACACATTACGTATAACAACGCATGCGTGCGTTTTACAGTCAGCATCGGCATAGCCGTTCACGAGGCAGGGGAAAATACCGATACGCTGCTGCGCAGGGCCGATGCCGCGCTTTACAGGGCTAAAACAGCAGGCCGCAACACAGTCAGCGTGGCAGAAAAATCTCCGGTAATGCCCGCAGAAACTCCGCACGAGCACAGCCCGGAACAGCCCGCTGCCGGACATAAATAAATCATTCCCGGCCCTGCAGGACGCTCTTTCCTTAACCGCACGCCGTGCGCAGGGACCGTTTCCGCCGCAGCACGCCTGAAAAAACATGAACTGCTGCCGCAGACATCCGCCACAGAAAACCCGCACGGAACATGCATCCCGTGCGGGTTCAGCGTACAAGGCGGCAGGCTATTTGCCGAGAGGCTCCACATGCCAGATGCCGCGGGCATACTCCATGACCGAACGGTCGCTGGAAAATTTACCCATGTTGGCGGCATTGAGAATGGACTTGCGTACCCACTGGTCCTGATCAAGGTACAGCGCGTCCACAGCGGCCTGCGCCTCCATGTAGGGACGGTAATCGGCCATAAGCATGTAATAGTCGCCGTGGTGCATCAGGCTGTCATACACAGGGCTGAACAACCCGCGTTCGTCGGGAGAAAAAAAGCCCGAACCGATCATATCCATCACCCGGCGCAGCTCTGCATCGTTTTCATAAAATTCCCGGGGGTTGTATCCGGAACGCCTTTTTTCCGCCACTTCATGCGCCTTGAGGCCGAATATAAAAATATTTTCGGCTCCCACTTCCTCCATTATTTCCACATTGGCACCGTCCAGCGTGCCTATGGTCAACGCTCCGTTAAGCGCAAACTTCATATTGCCCGTGCCGGAAGCCTCCATGCCGGCGGTGGATATCTGTTCGGACAGGTCAGCGGCAGGCACCACCTTTTCCGCCTGCGATATGCAGTAATTAGGCAGAAAAGCCACGCGCAGCCTGCCGGCGACATCAGCATCGGCGTTGACCACGCGGGCAACTTCGTTGATCAGCCTGATGATAAGCTTGGCCTGATAATATCCGGGGGCTGCCTTGCCGCCGAAAAGCACCGTGCGCGGTGTGATGTCCGCCGAGGGGTTATCCTTGATGCGGTTGAACAGCGAGATGACGTGCATCACGTTGAGCAGCTGCCGCTTGTATTCGTGCATGCGTTTAAACTGCATATCAAACAACGTGTTGGGATTGATGCCCATCTGCACTTTGCGCAGCACATAACGCGACAGCAGTCTTTTGTTTTCCAGCTTGGCTCTTGCCCATGCATCGCGGAATGCACTGTCTTCCGCCAGAGGTACAAGTTCGCGCAGTTTTTCAAGATTGCAGCACCATTCCGGCCCTATGCTCTGGGTTATCAGCCGCGAAAGAGCAGGATTGCACTGCATAAGCCACCGCCGCGGCGTGACGCCGTTGGTCACGTTGCGTATCTTGCGCGGATAATATTCATGAAAATCACGGAACAGACCGGTCTGCAGTATATTGCTGTGCAGCGCCGCCACGCCGTTCACCGTATGGCTGCCCACAATGGCAAGGTTGGCCATGCGCACCCGCTGGCCTCCTTCTTCCTGAATGACAGACATGCGTGAAAGGCGCTCGGTATCACCGGGAAATGTTGCGGCCACACCTTCCAGAAAACGTCTGTTTATTTCATATATTATCTGCATATGCCGCGGCAGCAGCCTGCCCAGCAGGTCCACAGGCCATGTTTCCAGCGCTTCGGGCAGCACGGTGTGGTTGGTATAGGCAAAGGTGCGGGTGCAGATATCCCACGCCACATCCCAGCCCATGCCGTACACGTCCATAAGCAGACGCATAAGTTCGGGTATGGCTATGGCGGGGTGTGTGTCGTTAAGCTGCACCGCAACCGCCTCCGGCAGTGCGGCAAGCGATGTATGCTGCTTCAGATAACGGCGCAGGATATCCTGAAACGTGGCGGAAACCAGAAAATACTGCTGTTTGAGCCGCAGTTCCATTCCCTGCAGAAACTGATCGTTGGGATACAGCACCTTGGTGATGTTTTCGCTCATCACCTTGCCGTGCATGGCCCCTATATAATCGCCGCGGTTAAAATCAGACAGGTTGAATTCGCGGCTGGACTGCGCAGTCCACAGCCGCATGTTGGAAACATGCGAGCAACCGTATCCGGGAATGAGAATGTCGCACGGCATGGCCATGACATTTTCCGTATCCACCCAGCGGAAACGCACATTGCCGTCAGAGTCGTAGTAAGTTTCGGACCGGCCGTAGAACTTCACCTCGTACAGTGTGTCAAGGCGGGTTATCTCCCACGGGCATCCGTGTCTGCGCCAGTTGTCGCAGCGCTCTTCCTGATTGCCGTTCACGATGGACTGATAGAATATGCCGTAGTCATACAAAATACCGTACCCGTATCCCGGAATATTCTGGCTGACCATGGAATCGAGATAACACGAGGCAAGACGCCCCAGCCCGCCGTTGCCCAGACCGGCATCCCATTCCTCCTCTTCCAGCTCTTCCAGCGAAAAACCCAGCTCGGCCACAATCTCGCGGCACTCATCCACTATGCCCATGTTGGTAAGGTAGTTCATCAGAAAGCGGCCGGGCAGAAATTCCATGGAAAGATAATACACCCGCTTGGCCATGGAATCGTAATAATCGCTCTGGGTCCGCATCCACAGGTCGACCAGACGCTCGCGCACGCTGTACGCCAGCGCGTTGTAATACGAAAACTTGCGCTTGCTGCGCGGATCGTTGCCCAGCAGCGCCACCATGTTGCGCCTGATATCGTCTTTCAGTTCATCAAGCCTGAAGACTTCCCTGACGTTCTTGCTCATCTTGCAGACTCGGGACATGAGGCCTCCTTGTTGCACGGCGACACAGCGGTCTGCCGGCGGGTAATACCTTCATAGTAGCTGCCCCGGGCGGCGGTGTACAGCCGCGAAACGTTATAAGTACAGACTGCGCGCAAACAGAAAAGACCCGCCGCGGGCGGGTCTTTTGCAAAACAGAACATCAGACGGCACTCCGGTGCCGTGCGCAGCGTCACATGCAGAACATCAGCAGGTTGGGACGTGCACCGACCTGCGGCACCCGGCAGAATTCCGCCTGTGCATTGCGCCGCATGGCCTGCATGTCGTCACCGCGGATAAGCCTGCCGAACAGCCTGTTTCCGAACGTGAAATTGGCCGCGTAGTACATGATGAGCTTTTTATACAGTTTGATGGCGCGGGCAGGATCATAATGCGCTTCCAGCGCATCCATCAGCGCAAAAAGCGTGTCGCGGTATGTCTGCTTTTCCGGAACAAAACCGCGCGTCCACTGTGCAAAAATCCACGGGCGGGCTATGGCCAGTCTGCCCAGCGAAACACCGTCGCAGCCTGTGCGTTCCAGCATGGCGGCGCAATCCGCTGCATCAAAAACATCGCCGTTGCCGATAACAGGAATATCCAGCGCGTCTTTCACCAGACCGATATGCGCCGTTCTCGGGCGATGGGTGCGCCTGTCGGGCGCCACACGGGGGTGAAAGACCAGCGCATCGGCACCGGCGTCCTGAAGCCTGCGGGCCAGATTCACCGCCGGTTCCGGATCAGGGCTCCACCCTGTGCGCATTTTGACAAAGACAGGCACAGACACAGCGCGGCGCACGGCATCCACCATGCGCACAGCGCGCTCCGGATCACGCAGCAGATCCGCTCCGCAGCCTTTTTTCACAATAGGCGCCACAGAACAGCCCATGTTGATGTCCACACCGAAAAAGCCTTCGGACTCAACCCTGCGGGCAGCCGCAGCCATATCCTGCGGATCGGCACCGAAAAGCTGGCAGACCAGCGCGGGCAGTTCTTCCGGACGCCAGCTGAACACCGGAGACCGCGCCGGATTTTCCGTAGGCACCGCGCGTGCGCTGCACATGCCCGTAAACACCAGCCCGCATCCCCCGAAGCTTTCGAGCACCTGCCGGTAGGCAATATGCCCGAGACCGGCCATGGGAGCCAGAAACAGACGGCCGTTCACCGTTCTGCCGCCTATCTGCAGCGGTTCAGTCAGACGGGCGGCAAGGGCGGCGTCAAAAACCCCGTCAGCGGCCACGGCCAGATCCGGCCCGTGTCCGGAAAGACTCTGCTGCGGACAGGATTCAACGGCATCGGCTGCTGTATATTCTTCCGGCTGCATCATAAGATTTCCTCTGCGCCCGCAGCGCCGCTAGCCAAGCGTATCGGTAAGCAGTACGGAACCGTCCAGACCGCATACGCGGAACACTCCGTCTTCCAGCACCGCGTATGAAGCCGCGTACCCGCTTTTGGGCAGCGAGCACGAGCCGGGATTCCACAGGTGTACCACGCCCCCGCCGGCAAGTGCGGCTGTCCCGGCCTGCGGCACATGCGTATGCCCGTAGACAAATACGTCACCGTCTGCCAGCGGCGGCAGGTTATCGGGCGAATACCTGTGGCCGTGGGTCAGAAACAGCCTGCGGCCGCCCGCCAGCACCCACGCGAAGTCGCTCATCATGGGGTACTCGATAAGCATCTGATCCACTTCGCTGTCGCAGTTGCCGCGCACTGCCACTATCCGGTTTTTCCAGCCGTTAAGCAGTGCCGCCACGCCTTTGGGATCATAATCCGCGGGCAGCGGGTTGCGCGGGCCGTGGTAAAGCGCATCCCCCAGCAGGGCCACGGCATCGGGCTGCATGGCCTCCGCTTTTTCCAGCACGGTGCGGGCGGCGCCTGCACTGCCGTGTATGTCGGAAACAAATAGTATTTTCATAGTATCAGCACCATAATCCAAGCATTGCGTAAAAAATAAAAAAGCCCCCGCAGCACGCAGGGGCAAAAAGCCTGCCGGTCACCGGTCTACAGCACTTCGATACGAATGCGTCTGGGGGTGACCTTCTGCTGTTTGGGCATATAAATCGTCAGAACACCGTCGGCAAGACGCGCTGCCGTGGCCGCCCTGTCCACCATGTCCGAAAGAGTGAACTGGGCGTAATATTCCACATCACCGAACTCGAACGCATGGATGCGCTCGCCTGCTGCACAGCCGAACCGGCTGAGGGCATGCACCGTCAGCTCGCTGCCGTCAATATCCACGATCAGTTCCTGTCTTTCCACGCCGGGCATGTCAAGATACAGGTAAAAGCCGTCTTCACGCTCCACAAGATCAGCTGCGGGACGCACACGGGGACGTCTGGGATTCTGGACTTTCTGCTGGCATGTTGTCATGGACTGTCCGGATGCTGCACGCGGTTAACGTATATCTATTCTGATGGTCTGGGGACGCTGACCGGTATGTTTGGGCAGCACCACTTCCAGCACACCGTTGCGCAGCGTGGCACGCACGGCGTCTCTGTCGATGGGCACCCCCACGGTGATTACCCGCTGAAACGGTCCCGTGGGCCGTTCCTGCCGGTAATAGCGTCCCTGTACGGGTTTCAGTTCGCCTTTGAGCGACAATGTCTTGTCGGTAATTATCAGCTCAAGGTCGTCCATACCGGCACCGGGCACCAGCGCGCGCACATACACGGCGCTGTCATCCTCGCCTATGTTCAACGGCGGAAAAGCAGCCTGCCGCGGCGCACCACCGGCAAAGGCGTGATCCATCTCTCCGGTCATGCGGTCGAGCAGATGCGGAAACTCATAAAACGAACTGAAATCTATGGCCATGAAAAACTCCGCGGCACACGGCGCCGCACAACGGCACCGCACGCACCGGTCTTATGCTTCATTCCCGGCGGCACCGCGGTCGCCCTGCTGCCAGCGGGCTGCGGGTATGGCCTCTTCCACCAGCATCACGGGAATATCTTCGCGCACGGGGTAAACCACCGCGCACTGTGCACACGCCAGCCCTTCGCCGTCGGAAGTGGGTTCCACAGACGACTTGCACTTGGGGCAGGCCAGAATTTCAAGCAGTTCTTTACTCACGTTCACGGACAGGACTCCTGATATATTTTACCGCACCATACAGCGAAGCGCACGCAGGAGCAAGCGCCGCCGCATACGGCCCGCCACACAGCCGGACACAGTATGCACCCGCCGCCGGGTGTCAGACAGTATTTTTCAGCTCACCGGCTGCGGCAGGCGCAGTTGACACCGCACCCGACGGGCCGTAGCATCCATGACACGTACAGAACCCCCGTCATACTTACATCCACGCCATCCACCGGAGCCTGCCATGACCGCTTGCCGCTATATAGACCTGCACACCCATTCCACCGCATCCGACGGCAGCGACACCCCGGCCGCAGTAATAACAAAGGCACACGCCGCGGGACTTGCCGCCGTGGCACTGACAGACCACGACACGCTGGACGGTCTGGATGAAGCGGCAGAAACCGCCGGCCGGCTGGGTGTGGAGCTTGTCCGCGGCTGCGAACTGGGAGCCATGTGCCCCTACGGAGAAGTCCATATTCTCGGGCTGTGGCTGCCCGAAACCCCGAAGGCGCTGCTGCGCACGCTGGCGGAACTGCGTCAGGGACGTCATGACCGCAATGTGAAAATTGTTGATAAGCTGCGTGCTCTGGGCATGGACATCACCTATGACGAGGTGCGCGATGTGGCGGGAGAAGGTTCCGTGGGCAGACCGCACATAGCGCAGGTGCTGGTGCAGAAGCAGGTTGCCGGTTCCACCCGGCAGGCCTTTGACATGTATCTGGGCGACAGGGGAGCGGCCTATGTGCCACGCAAATCGCTTTCGCCCGAAGGTGCCGTCAAGGCGCTGAAGGCCGAAGGCGCCACCGTATCCTTTGCCCATCCCATGCTCATAAACGCCCCTGATGACTGGCTGGAAGAAACAGTGGCATCACTGACAGCGGCAGGGCTGGACGCCATAGAAGCCTATCACAGCGAACATTCCCAGAAAGACATCCGCCGCTGCGTGGAACTGGCGGACCGTTACGGGCTTGCGCTTACGGGCGGTTCGGACTACCACGGCAGCGTCAAGCCCGACATATCGCTGGGCACGGGCAAGGGTGGCTTGCGCGTGCCGTATCTTATACTCGAAAAACTGAAGGCGGCCCGCACAGCAAACGGACTGCCTGTCTGACGGATACCATGCCCCTGACAACATTTTCTCCGGAACTGCTGGCCCCTGCCGGTGACATGTCCAGACTGGACGCCGTACTGCGCTACGGTGCCGACGCCGTCTATCTGGGCGGCACGGAAATGAATCTGCGCGCCGGTGCGGCAGGGTTCACCCCCGAAGCTCTGGGCACTGCACTGGCCAAAGCCCGCCGCTGCGGCGCCAGAGTATACTGCTGTGTCAACGCCCTGCCCTACGAGCATCAGCTGGAAACGGTGCGCGCCACACTGGAAAGACTGGCGCAGCCTTTCAGCTGCAACCAGCAGACTCTGGAACCGCACTGGCGCGACGACACGCTGCCCGACACCACGGAAAACAGCATTGACGGGCTGATCATAGCCGACCCCGGCGTGCTGCGCATGGCGCGCCGCATAGCGCCGCACATCCCCGTGCACATGAGCACACAGGCCAATACGGCCAACAGCGAATCCGCAGCATTCTGGCGCGATATGGGGGCAAGCAGGCTAAATCTGGCACGCGAGCTGGGCGCGGCGGACATACGTGCCATCATGCGGGCCGTACCCGACGTGGAATATGAAACATTTGTCCACGGGGCCATGTGTCTTGCCGTTTCCGGCCGCTGCCTGCTGAGCGCATGGATGAACGACCGCCCCGCCAATCTGGGGCAGTGCACCCACCCGTGCCGGTTCGACTACCGCACGGCGGGGCTTGCCGCCAGTGATGCGGAACCGGACCATGCAGGCATCGAACTGGACGTCGAAGAACGCACCCGCGCCGGCGCACCGGCATGGACGGTGACGCAGGACAGTGGCTGGTCACACATCTGGAGTCCGCATGACCTGTGTCTGGTGCGGTATCTGCGCTGGTTTGCCGTGCAGGGCGTGGCTGCACTGAAAATTGAAGGCCGCATGAAAACCGCAGGCTATGCCGCGCAGGTTGTTGATGTTTACCGTACTGCCGTAGATGACCTCGCCGCCGGGCGTTTTCGCCCTGCGCTGTACATGCGTGAGCTGTGCAACACGGCCACCCGCCCGCTTTCGTCAGGTTTTTTCCTGCCCCGCGGACGCAGGCGCACCTGGCAGGCGGCCTCTTCCGGCCATCGTCTGCCGCTGGTGGCCAGAACAGGCCGCCGTCTTTCCGCAGGCAGCTGGGAAATGGCTGTACTGGCACCGTGGCAGTGCGACAGACCGGTCGAGATTCTCGTTCCGGGACTGAAAAGGCCCCTGCTGCAACCGCAGCACTGCCGCGTGGAAAACCACAGAGGCGAAACCGCGCGGCAGGTGCACCCCGGCACTTCCGCGATACTGCACTGCGACCACCCCGACCTTGCTCCGGGGCTGTTTCTGCGGGCCTGCACATAGCACGCAGCACCGCCTGCGCGCGGACAAGCACACAGGGTTCATAACGGCATGAATACACAGCAGCGCCGCCTGAAACGCGGCACATTCCGCGAACAGCCGCTCGCCCAGCGGGAAGAAGCCGAATTCCGCAGCCTGTTTGAAAACGCCGCCGCCGGTCTCTTCCGCAAATCCCGCTCCGGCGGCTTTCTGCTGGTTAACACGGCACTGGCCCGCATGTTCGGCTATCCCACGCCCGATGCTTTTCTGGCCGAAAGCAAAGAAGCGGGACACAGCCTGTTTGCCGACCCTCAGGCCTTTGCCGCAATGGTGCACAAGCTGCTGACCCACGGTGTGGTCAACAACGCGGAACTGCGTATCATTCCGCGCGCGCCCGAAGGCGCCCGCCCTGCCGCCGCCGCAGAATGGATAGCCGTCACCGCGCGTGCCGTATACACATCAAAAGGCAGCATCAGACACTTTGAAGGTACTGTTACCGACATCACCCGATGCAAGACCGCCCGCATGCGCGCCGCGCAGCTGCAGGAACAGCTGGAGCAGGCACGTTCTCTCGAGTGCGCCGGGGTTCTGGCCCGCGCACTGGCCGAAGACATAGGAGGTCTGCTTGAACCCATCGTACAGCAGACCCAGTCGGCACTGAATACCCTGCCCGCCCACAGCCCCGCACACACCGCACTGGATCAGGCGCTCACGGCTTCCACCGAAGCGCGCGGGCAGCTGTACCGCATGCTTGAATTCTGCCGCGAACTGGAACCGCCTCAGGTGCCGGTATCCTTTACCGCAGTGGTCAAAGAATGCCTGCGCACACTGCGCGGAAAAAATCAGGATGAAAAAGACGGCGAAGCCGTACCCGTAAAAATAACCGCCGATCTGGATGCCCGGGAAGATGTGGTGAAAGGCAATGCACGCCTGCTGCGCCGTGCCGTGTGCGCTCTGGTGAAATATGCGGCGGACAGCTGTTCCGGCCGGACCGGACCGGCCATGACGCTGCGGCTGCGCACCATCGATATGGAAACAGCCGCGGCAGCTGCTCACCCGCCGCACACGTGCACACTGCCTGCCGGCCGGCATATCTGCCTGACATTCAGCGGCAGCGGAGCCCACGCTTTGCCGCAGGGCTGCACCGCCTGCCCCCCGTGGAGCACGCACGGCAAGCCCTCGCTGGCCATGGTGCAGGGCATAGTAAAGCTGCATAACGGCATTCTGTGCCAGGGACCGGATGAAGGCGGCGTGGCCACGTTATGTCTGTATCTGCCTGCACTGGGCGTGGCGGACTCGGCGCGCACAGCTGCCGGACCGGCTCCGCGGCTGGGCAGCGAACGGATTCTGGTGGTGGACACAGACCATTCGGAACGCAATCAGTGGCGTGCACTGCTCGGCCCGCTGGGATACCGCATGGAAACCCGCCCCGGTCCGGTTGAGGGGCTGCGCCTTTTCATGGAATCGCCCGAATCTTTTGATCTTGTAATCACAGCATATGCCATGCCCCAGCTGAACGGACTGGAATTTGCCCGCACGCTGACCGGCATACGACCGGATATTCCCGTGGCGCTGTGCCTGTCAGCGCACGATACGGTAACACCCGATTCGGCCTGCGCGGCCGGAGCGTGCAGACTGGCGCGCAAACCGCTGGACGGAGCCGCCCGCACACGCCTCGTCGAGCTCATGCTCTCCCGCAACACCGACAAGACGGCAGGACAACGCTCATGGCCCAGATTCTCCTCGTAGACGCAGACTCAGGTTTTGCCCACATGCTGGGTGCCATCATAGAGGGACTGGGGCACAGGGTACACCACGCCGCATCGCTCAGGGAGGGACGCGCCCTTGCCGCTGCGGCCGAAACCGATGTGGTGTATCTGCATGTTCAACTGCCCGACGGCAGCGGTACAACCGCGGTGGAGTCGTTCCGGTCGGCCCCCGGCCGTCCGGAGGTGGTGCTGCTGACAGACCGCGGCGACCCCGACACCGCGGAAGAAGCAATCCGCATGGGAGTCTGGGAATATGTGGAAAAAAGCAGTCCGGCTGACAGGATAATTCTGCCTCTGCTGCGTGCGCTTGACTACAGGGGCAGACGGCCTTCGCGACGCAGTACGGCCAGCCTCAAGCGCGATGACATCATCGGCAGCAGCCGTGCCCTGCAAAAATGCCTTGATACCGTCTCGGAAGCTGCCTTCAGCGATGCATCAGTGTTGCTTTTCGGCGAAACGGGCGCAGGCAAGGAAGTATTTGCACGCGCCATTCACGACAACAGCCACCGTGCCGGCGGTCCCTTTGTGGCCGTGGACTGCGCATCACTCACCCGTACGCTGGCGGGCAGCATACTCTTCGGCCACCGCAAAGGCGCCTTTACCGGTGCGGAACAAAACAAGGACGGTCTGGTGCTGCAGGCGCACCGGGGCACACTCTTTCTGGATGAGGTGGGCGAACTGCCTCTTTCCATGCAGAAGCTCTTTCTGCGGGTGCTTCAGGAACACCGCTTCCGGCCGGTAGGCGGCAGAAACGAGGTGACCAGCGATTTCCGTCTTATCGCCGCAACCAACCGGGACCTTGAAAAAATGGTGTCGCAGGGCACATTCCGTTCCGACCTTTTGTACCGCATGCGCACCATTGTCATGCATCTGCCGCCTCTGCGCAGCCGCACCGAAGACATTACCGAACTTGCCGACCACTACCTGCAGCGCATGTGCGGCAAATATGGCGTTCCGCACAAAAGCATGGCCCCCGACCTGCAGGAAACGCTGCGCGCCTATGCCTGGCCGGGCAACGTCCGGGAGCTTATCCACACGCTGGAACGTGCCGTGCTTGCCGCACAGGATGAACCACGGCTCTTTGCCCGCCATCTGCCTGACCATGTGCGCATAAGCACCGCGCGGGCGGCTTTGCAGCAACGCAGAACAGACAGCACCGCCGTTGCGCAGCCGTCCCGTGACGAAGACACCGCATCCGGTGCACCCGAAAGCCGCCCGCAGGCACCGCGGCCGTGTCATACCTGCGGCACCCTGCCGGAATCTTACGGCACGCCCGCCGTACAACCTGAGTCCACAGACCAAGACCTGCCGCACCTGCACGACACTGCCGGACACAATGCCGCCGTGCCACAGGAAAAACACCCTCTTTCTCCGGACCACAGCCCCCTGCCGCCGTTTTTCACCTTCCGCGACAACATGTTCCGCGACTACCTGCGCGAACTGCTGCGCCGTACAGACAACGACATCGCCGCGGCATGCGCCATGTCGGGACTTTCCCGTTCTTACCTGTATGACCTGCTGCGGCGCCACGGCCTGCGCAACGGCGGTACAACATCCGGCAGCTAGCGAAGCATACCGTGCAACACCGCCCCAGGCGCCCACGGTAGAGGCATGTATCTGCGTGCTTCACAAATGGAATCGCCGCATAGCGCCACCATATGCCGGTGCCTGCGCACAATGTCCGCTATCTCGGACACAACGGACTGCCTGTTATCCGCAATCACGGACTAAAGATTCCGCACTGCGTCCGCGATCGCGGACAAAAAAGTATCTTCTCTGCCTCCATGCCATGCAGCGCACCGCGCAAAACAGTATTAAAAACACAACAACACTATGATATTACATAATAAAAATACAAATCAGCACAAAACAGATTCCGTTGGCACGATACTTGGTAGTAGAAGGGCGGGTGTCTGGTCCACACTCACTGCTCCTTGCCTGCGTTGTACCGGACAAAGTCGCCGGCAGAGGGCAGCATTCGGGTTGCGCCCGAGCAGTCCGCCCAGTGCGGACACGAGAGAAACCGCGTCACGCAGGCAGTGTGGCGCGTTTTCTTTTGCCCTGCTACAGTACACACGCAGACAGAGGCGGCCCGACGCACTCTGCACAGCATACAGGATTGCACCGTTGGAAAGAACACAGTTCACCGCTGAGGTAATACGCCAGATAAAAAGCATTCCGGCAGGATACGTGAGCACGTACGGAATGATTGCCGCCATGGCGGGAAACCCGCGGGCCGCACGGCAGGTGGCCAGAGTGCTGCATAGCTGTTCCGCCCGTGACGCTCTGCCGTGGTACCGCGTCATCAACGCCGGCGGGAACATATCGCTGCCCCGCGGCGGCGGGTACGAACGTCAGAAAGCCCTGCTGCAGCGGGAGGGCATTGTCTTTGACGAAACAGACCGCGTGGACCTGCAGCGTTTTATGTGGACAATGCCGGCATGACACGGACCGGCCCTTTGCGCGCGGCAGGATGCAGGCACAAAAAAACCCGCACCGGAACGGTACGGGCCGCAACAGACATACACGGGACAGCTCAGCTGTCGCCTTCCAGCAGTTCAAGCAGTTTGCGCCCCAGTTCCGAAAGTTCCGGCTTGGCAAACTGCGCATCCGCCCCCACGGCATCGCCGCGGTGCTTCAGCTGTTCGGTGATAAGAGAAGAAAACAACGCCACCGGCAGGGCGCGCAGCACCGGGTCCTCCTTGATACGTTTGCACAGGTTCAGGCCGTCCATGCGCGGCATCTCCACATCGGTGATCACCGCCTGCACCAGTGAAGAAACCGGCACCCCGCTGTTCTGCGCCTCTTCTTTCAACGCCAGCAGCATCTCCCACGCCTCTTCCCCGTTGGAAGCCTGCCGCAGCACAAAACGGCCGCCTTCTTCCAGCAGTTTTTTCACCATCTTGCGGATGCTGCCCGAATCATCGGCGTGCAGCAGCTCATAGGTCCGGTCACCCTGCCGCACATCCACCCGCGCGCTCTGGCGCACGGCAAGGTCGGGATTCAGGTCGGCCACTATGCTTTCAAGATCCAGCAGAAAAACCACACGGCCTTCCAGCCGGACCACACCGGTAAAGGCATTCTGCGAAAAATTCTGCAGCATGTCGGAAGGCGGCTCCACATCTTCCCAGCTGATGCGGTGAATGCGGTTGACCGCCGACACCTGAAAAGCAGTGATGACACCGTTGAATTCGGTCACAATGACTTTCGGCGGTTCGTTTTCTACCAGATCCTTATCAAGATAGCGCCCCAGATTGACCAGCGGCACAACTTTGCCGTCCCGGTGACGAAAAGCCCCCATAACCGAAGCATGACGCTGCCCCGGCATGGACGTCACCGGTTGCTGGCGCAGTATCTCAAGCACCTTGGCCACATTGACGCCGTAGGACCCGCGATATTCCGGTTCATCAAGATAAAACTCGATGACCTCCAGCTCGTTTGTTCCCGACTCCAGCAGTATTTTGGTCTGTGCCATAGCTCCCCCGGCCCGGCCGGACATTGACGCGGCGCGTGTGCGCTACTCCTGATTCAGCATAAATTCGATGCGCACATCGTTTTCCGGCGATTCAACTTTCAGCGGGGCGCCAAATCTGTGCTCCGCAATGCGCGTGGCAAGAGCAAACCCCTCGTATCCGCTCATCTCACCACCGCTGCCGCCGAACATACGCTCGCTGCGCAGCAGTTTGGCGATATCCACGGGGCGGCTGCAGCCCGAAGCGGTCAGCACCACCCGCCCTCCGCGGGGGGTTGCCCCGTACTGCACCAGCACCCCCCCGGGAGAAGCCTCTCCCGACATCAGGGCATACAGCCCGAGGGTTATCATCTCATATACCACAAGTTCCGCATCCGCCGCCCTGATTATCTGCACAGAGTCCGCGCCGTCCGCCTCGATGCGCCAGCCCACGCGCCCCATACCGTACTCACGCAGGCGCGGGTCGTCCCTGCCCAGACGCAGGGCGTTGTCCACCACATCCTTGAGCGGCATGGGCCGTTCAGGACTGCGCCGTTCCGCATTGGGCAGTCTGGACACTATGCCCGTAAGCTCCGCACCGGCGGCCCGCAGCAGACCGACACGCCGGGGCACATCCCGCTCACCCAGATAACCGCGCAGCGCACTCAGGCTGCACCCGCAGCGCGCTGCAGCTCTGGCATTACCCTCGGTGTCTTCAAACAGCACCTCGTGCAGCTCTTCGGCATTCTGCACCACGGCAGAAAGCGGTTCCTTTGCTCCGTGACACATGCCCGACACCATTCTGGTAACCAGCGAAAGACGGTGCACCCCCACGGCTGCAGCCTCCAGAACGGCTCTGTCTGTCACATCGCGCAGCACCAGCAAGGCGCCGGCGGCAACAGGCAGCAGGCTCGACGCTTCCAGATCAAACCGGCGCAGCCCGTTATCCATGCGGGCTTCGGCCTGCAGCAGGCAAAATTCGTCATTGTGCTGCAGCCCGCGCCTGAGCTTTTCAAGCGCACCGGCAAGCATGGGCAGCACGGCCTCGGGCAGCATTCCCTCCGCCGCATGCGAATCAATGCCCGATGCCTGTTCCGCCGGACGGTTCATGGCCGCTATGCGGCCGGCGGTATCAAGCAGCAGACAGATATCGTTCATATGCTGCATGGCTGCCAGCACCCCGCCAAGGGCCGTTGCCGAATCTTCGCAGGCGGGCATGCACCGCCGGTTGCGCCAGTGCCTGAACAACAGCGCCATGGCGGCAGCAGCTGCCAGCCCCGCGCCGTACCACCACACAGAAGGACTGCCCTGCGGCAGGTTACGCACTATCACACCATCGGGCAGGTCGGGCAGAGACACCCCGAAACGCGAAAGCTGCCGGTAGTCAAGCACCGCCGTCACAGGGGTTTCCGCAATTATGGACAACTCTGAGGGGTCGGCCCCGCGCAGAATCTGCTCCGCCAGCCGTGCCGCCTGCCTCCCGTGCTCGGTACCCGAAAGCTGCGTGCCGCCCGCAAGCCCTGCGGCGATGAACTGCGCTCCCACTCCGTACACGGGAACAGGAGAAGCCTGCGTAAGCAGCCGGACGCATTCTTCCACCGTAAGCACCCTGCCGTTGCGGTCGCGCAGAAAACTGAGCAGCACCACGACAGACGATGAAGGCAGCAGGCGCAGAGCTTCCTGCAGCTTGGGGGCAGGCAGGTTGTTCATCTCGGTAAAATCCACCCGTCCCGCAAAGCCTCTGCGTGCCTCGCGTGCGGCATGCAGCATGCGCTGCCCCGTCGTGGTGCCGTCGGCCACAAACACCACGCTGCGGGTGGCCGGATGCATGGAAAGCGCTAGCGAAAGCGTACCCTCCACATCCACCCTTTCCAGCACTCCCGTGGTGCGTTCCGGCATGCTGCCGCGCGGCATGTGCTGCAGGTTTACCCCGCAAAAAACAAGCGGCACCCCCGGAAAAAGCGTCTGACGGTGCGCCCGCAGCAATTCAAAGGCGTTGTCATCGGCCGCCATGAGCACGTCGAAATAGTCTCTGGAATATTTTTCGCGCAGCAGGACAAACATATGACGGGTGGCCACATCGGGCGCCATCCGTTTGGAATCCATATATTCAAAATGCAGCTGCGGCTTGATGTCAGAATCAACGAACCATGATTCGATGCCCGACATTTCAGCATCGGACCACTGGAAGCCCCTGTGGTAGGAATTGAGCACAAGCACCCGCCCGTTCTCTGCGGCAGCGGCCGCGGGCAGCAGCACAAGAAAAAGAGCGGCCAGAGCAAAAATGACGCAAAGCCGGTTGCCCGCCGGCCTGTCAGAAGGTATGAATCTGGTCTTCATGCTGTCAGACGATCCTTTTGCAATACCTGCAAATAAGCTGAAACTACACCACGGGTGCTGTTTTCTGTCAAACAGGCTTCATCCGGCAGCCCCGCAACGGCCGACGGCAGGCATGCAGACCGGCAGAAACCGGCCATGCTCCCTTAATCCTTACTTTCACTCTATGTCCGACTCCATGCAAAAGCAAAGCTCTACCGCAAAAATATCTTCACGCCGGACAGGCAGAGGCAGAAAAACGCTTATGTTTGTTCCGCTGCTGTGCGGAATCTCCGCACTGGGCATCATTCTGCACGCCGACCCTGCGCTGCTGCACTGGCAGTATGCATGGCCCGAACTTGTCAGGCCGCTCATACGCATGCTCATATATCTGGCCATGGGACTGGCCGTGGGGCTGGTGGTGGAAGGCGCCGGCTGGGCCCCCTTTCTGGCGCGGCTGGCCCGGCCGCTGACACGGTGGGGCGGGCTGGGGCAGACATCGGGCGCGGCTTTCGCCACGGCGTTCGTTTCCGGCACAGCAGCCAACACCATGCTTATGGAAGCCATGCGTGACGGGCGCATTTCTCTGCGCGAACTGCGCATTGCCTATCTCATCAACACCGGTCTGCCTGTTTTTCTGCTGCATCTGCCCACCACTTTTTTTATAGTGGTGCCCATGACACGCACGGCAGGGGCCATATACCTTGCACTTAACGGCACAGCCGCCCTGTGCCGCACTCTGGGACTGCTTGCGTGGGCCCGCGCAACGGCGCACCGCAGGCAGTCCGGACAGTCTGCGGCACCAGAACACAGCGGAAGGCTTGACCTCAACCGCGTGGCAGCCCTGTTCCGCAAACGCTTTTCGCGCATCATCCTGTTCACGGCACCGGTCTATTTTCTCATTTATGCGCTTACACAGGCAGGCGTATTCGAAGCCATGCGCCAGGCCGCCGCTCAGGGGCTGTCATGGAGCTTTCTGCCTGTAGAAGCGGCCAGCGTGGTTATTTTTGCCGTGGCCGCGGAATTCACATCAGGAATTGCGGCCGCGGGCGCCCTGCTGGATGCCGGGTCGCTGACCACCGCCCAGACAGTCACCGCGCTGATACTGGGAACCATTGCAGCAACCCCCGTCCGCGCTCTGCGGCACCAGCTGCCTTCGCACGCGGGCATATTCACCCCGCGTCTGGGTCTTGTGCTGCTGCTGCAAAGCCAGTTTCTGCGCATCACCAGCCTGCTGGCCGTGACAGGCTGCTACCTGCTGTTCGCGGCATAACCCCTGCATGCTGCGGCCTTGACATGCTGCCGCAGCCATATATAACCCGAATCGATTCAGGTGCCCTGCGGGGCTTGATAGGGAATCCCGTTAAAGTCGGGAGCGGACCCGCCGCCGTAAGTCCACGATACGCCGCATCCACACCGTGCCACTGGGAAAAATGCCCGGGAAGGCCGGATGCCGCGGGACAAGCCGGAAGACCTGCCTGAGTGTACAGGATGACTTTTTGGGCACGGGGCTTTGCCGCAAAAAGTCCGTCACGGTGACCGGAGCGCCCCTTCCTGCCCATGCAGGAGGCAGCGCTCTTTATTTTTACCGTGACTATATCAATGCCCCAGATTCTCTGGAGGTTTCCTTCATGAAACTGCGCTCATGGTGCAGACTGCTCGTCACCGCGTGCTGCCTGCTGTGCGTGGCCGCGCCTGCTTTTGCCGGCCACGGCGCCGCACATCCCGACAAAAAAGCCATTCTGCTTGCCACCTTCGGCAGCACCGTGCCCGAAGCACGCGCCCCCTACGAAGCGCTGGAACGCGAAGTGCGTGCCGCCATACCCGGTGTTGAAGTGCGCTGGGCTTACACGGCACGCATGGTGCGCGACATTGTGGCCAGTGAGCAGAACCTGCAGGTGGATTCGCCCGCCGTGGCACTGGGCCGTCTGGGCGATGCAGGGTTCAACCGCGTGGCCGTGCAGTCGCTGCACATGATTCCGGGCTTTGAATACCTCGGCCTGCTGCACACCGCAGAACGTTTTGAGGGCATGCCCAAAAATATCAAGCAGGTGGAAGTCGGCAAGCCGCTCATGTACACAGCAGAGGACATGAAAAATGTGGCCGATGCAGTCATGACCGCCGTACCCGCAGAACGTACCGCAGACGAGGCGGTGGTGTTCATGGGCCACGGTACCGGTCATTCTGCCAATGCATTCTACCCCGCCCTGCAGTATTATCTGTGGCAGAAAGATGCCAATGCCTTTGTGGGCACCGTTGAAGGCAGCCCCGAAATTGACGACGTGCTGGCCATGCTGAAAAAGAAAGGTATCAAAAAAGCTTATCTGCTTCCGCTCATGTCGGTGGCGGGTGACCATACCGTAAACGACATGGCAGGCGACGAGCCCGATTCGTGGAAAAGTGTTTTTGCCGCTCACGGCATCACCCCCGTAACCGTGGTGAAAGGCATGGCAGCTGTGCCCGCCATCCGCGCCATATGGGTTGAGCACCTTAAAGAAGCCTACAACCGGCTGGATGACTGATGAACAGGGCCGGAAACACCGTAACACGCCGCACGCTCCGCCCGGTGCTGTGCTGTGCCGCCGCGTCGGCCGCCTGTGCGGTTTCGGTGTTTCTGGCCTGTTACGCGGGGGCGTTTCCCGTGGCGTTTGCCGACGTGACGGCCGTGCTGCTGCATGCCGCCGGTCTGGGCCCCCCGCCCGCAGCCGCGCAGGATAATCCCGCACTGACCGTTGTGGTGCTTGAGCTGCGTCTGGGCCGCGTGGTGCTCTCGCTGCTGGTGGGCGCTTCGCTGGCGGTGGCAGGCACGGTGTATCAGGGGCTGCTGCGCAACCCTCTGGCCGATCCTTTCACGCTGGGCGTTTCGTCCGGAGCCGCTTTCGGCGCATCCGTGGCACTTTTCTGGGGGCTGGGCACCATGGCCCTGCCGTTTTTTCCCGCTGCAGGCATACTGCCCGCCGCGGCCCTGACCGGTGCCACCGCGGCGCTGGCGGCCGTGCTTGTACTGGGTCGCGTGGGCGGCATCATGCGCCGCGAAACGCTGGTACTTGCGGGTATTGTGGTGTCCACGTTCCTTTCCGCTCTCATATCGCTGGTCAAATCACTGGACGAAGAATCGGTGGCAAGCATCGTATTCTGGATAATGGGCAGTCTGCAGGGCCGCGGCTGGCATGAGGTCATGCTTTTCACGCCGTGGTTTGTGCTGGGTATGCTGCCCGTCATCCGTTTTTCGCGCGAGCTTGATATTCTGTCGCTGGGCGACGTGCAGGCACGTCAGCTGGGCATGGATGCTTCACGCGTACGGTTGTGGCTGCTGCTGGGAGCAGGAGCGCTTACGGGCGTCTCCGTGGCGGTCAGCGGGGTGATAGGATTTGTGGGGCTGGTTGTGCCGCATCTGGTACGTATGGTCATAGGCGCCGAGCACCGGCCGCTGCTGGCGGTCAGCGCGCTGACAGGCGGTCTTTTGCTGCTCTGGTCCGACGTGCTGGCCCGCACCCTGCTTTCCGGCGGGGCCGAACTGCCCGTGGGAGTGGTCACCGCGCTGCTGGGGGGCCCTTTTTTCTGCCTGCTGCTACGGCGCAATACAGGAACAGCCCTATGATACGCCTGCGCAATGCCACATTGGGCCACGGTACAACGCCCGTACTGCACAACATCTCCCTGCACATCAGACAGGGTGAAATGACAGGTCTGCTCGGCCCCAACGGCAGCGGCAAAACAACCCTGCTGCTCACCCTTTCCGGAGTGCTGCCGCCGGTCAGCGGCGATGTGCTGCTGCGCACCGCCTCCGCTGCATCTGAAAAGGATGCAGTGCAGTTCACTCCGGCCGCGGGGCTTTGTGCCCGCACCCGCGCAAAAAAAATGGCTTCGGTACCGCAACGGCCCGACATCGTCCCTGACATGCCGGTGCGCTCCGTGGTACTCATGGGACGGTATCCCTATATATCCTTTCTGGGCGGATACAGCGCCGCAGACAACGAGGCCGCGGAAAACGCCATGCGCCAGACAGCCACATCGCAGTTTGCCTCACGGCCGGCATGCAGGCTTTCCGGCGGAGAATTCCAGCGGGTGCTCATAGCACGGGCGCTGGCACAGGCGGCCCCCTGCCTGCTGCTGGACGAGGCCACATCCGGTCTGGACATAGCCCGCAAAGTGGAAATCTACGACATGCTGCGCCGCAGACATGCGCAGGGACTCACGGTGGTCGCCGCCATTCATGACCTTAATCTGGCGGCACTCTACTGTGACCGGCTGATATTTCTGAAAGACGGAGCCGTGGCGCTGGACGGCCCCACCCGCGACGTATTTACAGAAGCCAACCTCTGCCGGATATATGAAACCTCTGTCCGCGTATTCCGGCATCCGGACTGCGGGCTGCCGCAGGCTCTTTTCATGCCCGCCCACACGCAGAGAAAAACGCCATGACAACCTTCCGACATCTCAGCGCCGCGCTGTGGTGCGCCTTTATCCTGCTGCTGGCACCTTTGTCCGTTGCCGCGCAGCAGCACGCAGTAAGCATAACCGACGATACAGGCCGCACCGTGCAGCTGGATGCTCCTGCCCGGCGCATCATCGCCCTGTACGGTGCCTTTAACGAGACACTGGCCGCCATGGGTCTGCAGGACAGGCTCATAGCACGCACCAATGCCGACCACTGGCCGCAATCCATCCGCAGTCTGCCCGCCATCGGCACGCACATGCGGCCCAACCTTGAACTGGTGGCCGGCATGGCTCCCGACCTTGTGCTGCAGATGAGCGGACGCAAAGAAGCCGGGCAGGCCGTGGACGACCTGCGCGCGCTGGGCATTCCCGTGGCGGAATTTCACGTTGCCGACTTTGAGCAGCTGTTTTCCGTCATCGCCCGTCTGGGAGTGCTGACCGGAGAACAGGGCAAGGCAGCGGCACTTACCGCACAGTTGCGCAACCGTCTGGAAACGGTGCGCGCAGCCGTAGCCGGAGAACACCGCCCCTCGGTCTTTTTTGAAGTCCGTTACCCCAACCTGCTGGGGGCGGGCACAGGTTCCATCGTCAATGACATTATCGGCCGCGCAGGCGGTGCAAACTGCCTCGTGTCCGACAAAAAACTGGAGCGCCCCTCGGAAGAGGAACTGCTGCGCCTCGACCCCGAAGTCTACATTGTGCAGCACGGCCCCATGAATAAAACACCGGTGCCGCCGGACGCGCGGCCGCACTTCCGCACACTGCGGGCGGTGCGTCATGCGCGCTGGCTTGTTGTGGAAGAGGCGTGTTATTCACGCCCCGGCCCCAGAGCGGTGGATGCGGTGGAAGAGCTTGCGCGCTTTCTGCATCCCTCGCGCTTCACCCTGCAGCCCCCGGCTGCCGGTCAAGGAGAACCCTAGTGTACGGTACGTTGTACGGTATCGGCGTCGGCCCCGGCGACCCCGACCTGCTTACCATAAAGGCGGTCAAGGCTCTGGCCCGCACGGACGTGGTCTTTGCCGCCAGTTCCACAAAAAACGATTATTCGGTATCGCTTTCCATAGCCGCCCCGCACCTGCGGGACGATGTGCAGATTATCCGGCTGGGCTTTCCCATGTCGCGCGACGGCAGCGTGCTGCGTGCTGCGTGGGACGAAAACGCACGCACAGTTGCCGGCCATCTGGCTGCCGGACGGCAGTGCGCGTTTCTCACGCTGGGGGACCCGCTCATCTATTCCACTTTCGGCTACCTGCTGCGCACTCTGCGCACCGTATGTCCGCAGGCTCCCGTGGAAATCGTGCCGGGCATCACCTCATATCAGGCGTCGGCCGCACGCACGGCCACCATCCTGTGTGAATCAGGTGAAAACCTGCTGCTGCTTTCCGGCGTGGGTGACGGGCTGGAACAAGCCCTGAATTACGCGGACAACGCCGTTATTCTGAAAACGTATAAAAACTTTGCCGCCATCAGAAAGGCTGTGACCGCAGCAGGCAAAGAAAACCAGAGCACGTTTGTCTCGCGTCTGGGAATGGACGGCGAGATTGTGGCCGAATCACTGCAGGACGCCCCCGAAAAGCCGCATTACTTTTCGCTGATGCTGGTGACCGGCGATAAAAAGAGAAAAAACGCGGACTCCTGACCGGAGCCTGCCGCGCACCATGCGCAGACAACTACATGCAAAGCCCCCTGCGCCGCCGCATAGCAAAGCGCAGGGGGGTAACATGTACAGTTGGCTCAGCCCCGCATGGCAAAAGCCCTGCGCGGCTGCGCCGCACTGCCGTCAGACGCTGCGGGCCGTAATGCGGCCGTCGTCCTCAACGTGCAGCGCAACCTCCATCCGGCCGGCTTCCGCCGCGTGCCCGCCTACCTGCACACGGCACGGACCGTCTTCATCACGGTGGACAGTCACCTCCACCATGCCTTCCTTGCCCATGGCCACACCCTGCCTGCCGCAAAAGGTAAACGCCGCCTGTGCGGGCAGTCTGCCGTAATGCGACAGATACGCACCACAGGGGCCGTTGGCATTCCCCGTCACGGGGTCCTCGTCAATGCCGATGGCAGGAGCGAACATGCGCCCGTTTATAAGCGCTTCGTCATCCCCGCCGTTGAACCCGAAAACAAAAAAGCCGTTACACCCCGTGACACGGCTGCATTCCGTCAGAGCGGTCATGTCCGGCTTCAGGGCGTCCAGCAATGCCGTTCTGCGCAGCGGCACCATTATTTTGGAATGTCCCGTGGAAACCTCCTGTACCGGCAAACCGGACAGCAAGTCGTCTTCATCAAGCCCAAGAGCGTTAAGAACCGCCTGCCTGACAGCAGGTATGCACGGCGGAGAAAACACCACCCTGCCCTGCGTCATGACAATCTTCATACCGCTGCCGGATCCGCGGATATCCACGGGCAGAACCCCCGCGCCGGTCAGGGCGGACACCGTTGTGTCCGAAATTCCCAGCGCCCGTGCCCGCGCATAATGCGCCCCCACGGTGGCATGCCCGCACACCGGCACCTCGGCCCGCGGGGTGAAATAGCGCACATGCACGGCATACCCGGCCTGTGCAGGTGCCGGCAGAATAAAAGCCGTCTCCGACACATTGACCAGCGCTGCCACTGCCTGCATGGCAGCGGCGGACAACCCCGCGGCATCCAGCACCACACCCGCGCGGTTTCCCCTGCCGGGCGTGCGGGTGAATGCATCCACAAGCAGTACGGTCAGCCGGAATTCTTCCATGGCATGATCCCCCATGCACCATGCGCGGCAATATCGCGCGCGTTATTTCTTTTCAGGAATCAGTGCCGTGATACGGTCGGCAAGACGGTTGAAGGGCATGCTCTGCAAAAACACCGTACCGTGTCCGGACAATGCCGCCAGAAACGCCCCTTCGCCGCCGAACATCATGGACTTCAGCCCGCCGGAAAGTCCGATATCGTAGCTGACCCCCGGTGTGAAAGCCACGAGGCAGCCTGTGTCCACCCGCAGCGTACCGCCGTGCAGTTCCTTGCGCACCACGGCGCCGCCCGCATGCACAAAGGCCAGACCGTCACCGCGCAGCCGCTGCAGTACAAATCCTTCACCACCGAAAAATCCCGCTCCCAGACGCTTGCTGAAAGCGACATCGATGCGGGTGCCGCGCGCCGCGCACAAAAAAGCATCGCGCTGACAGATAAGCTCGCCGCCGATTTCCGCCAGATCAACAGGCACCACATGCCCCGGCACCTGACCGGCAAAAGCCACGGCGGCCTTTGCCTGCCCCTGATTGGTAAAGTGCGTCATAAACAGCGACTCACCCGTGACCAGCCGCTTGCCCGCTCCCAGCAGCTTGCCGAAAAAACCGCCGTCCGCCGCGGAACCGTCGCCCATGCGGGCGGCAAACTCAATGTCCCCGTCCATCCAGCACATGGCTCCGGCTTCGGCTATGACTGTCTCACCGGGGTCCAGTTCCACTTCCACCACCTGCAGGTCGCCCCCCGTTATCCTGTATTCCACTTCATGGCTTTCCATCACGCACTCCCGTATCTCGTTTTCCGGCGTATGCTGCCTTTACTGGATGCCGCGCCCCATTTGCGCATGCTCCCGCTGCTATACACCTGCCGGCGCCGTCTGCACCAGCACAAATACCACCGGCCACCCCGCCGCGGCGACAGGCCATTGACGATTGCCGTGAGTAACGCTACCTGAACAGTACCACTGACAGGCAAGCATGTGACGCCTTTGTTTTCTGTGCTTTTCACGTCCGCCGCATTGCCTGCGCACCGCCTACAGCCGCGAGGGCATATGGACAGCATAACAGAGCTTTACCGCATCGGCTCCGGCCCTTCTTCCAGCCACACCATGGGACCGCAGAACGCCGCACGTCTTTTTGCGGAGCAGCACCCCGAAGCCGCACGGTTCCGCGTGACCCTGTATGAAAGTCTGGCATCCACAGGCAAAGGCCACCTGACCGACCGGGCCGTTACAGCCGCACTGGGTGAAGAGCGCTGTGAAATAGTCTGGAAACCGGAAGAACGCATGCCCCGGCATCCCAACGGCATGCTGTTTGAAGCGCAGGACAGCAACGGCAACGTAACCGGCAGCTGGAAAGTGTACAGCGTGGGCGGCGGCGCCATCATGGGCGAAGACGAACCCCGCAGACAGCAGCAGGGCGTCTACCCGCACCCTGATCTGGCTTCGGTAATGGCCCTGTGCGAAGATAAGGGCATAACCTACTGGGAATATGTGGCCCGTTATGAAGGCGAAACCGTATGGCCCTTTTTGAAAACCATATGGCAGGCCATGCAGCAGGCGCTGGAACGCGGTCTGACTGCGCAGGGAGTTCTGCCCGGTTCCATAGGGCTGCGCAGGCAGGCATGGAACTATATGTCGCGCACAAAGCTGGCGCACAAAAGCATGCACCAGACCGGCAAGGTGACGGCCTATGCGCTGGCCGTGGCTGAAGAAAACGCGGCAGGCGGCATCATAGTCACAGCCCCCACATGCGGTTCATGCGGCATCGTGCCCGCCGTGCTCTATTACCTGCGCGAAACGCTGAAAGCCACCGAGCAGGATATTCTGCGGGCTCTGGCCACGGCAGGACTTTTCGGCAACATAATCAAGCACAATGCGTCCATTTCTGGCGCGGAGGTTGGCTGTCAGGGCGAGGTGGGCTCTGCCTGCGCCATGGCGGCGGCCGCCGCCACCCAGATGATGGGCGGTACGGTGCGGCAGATAGAATACGCTGCCGAAATGGGTCTGGAGCACCATCTGGGGCTGACATGCGACCCTGTGGACGGGCTGGTGCAGATTCCCTGTATAGAACGTAACGCCTGCGCGGCCACCCGTGCCCTTTCCCGTGCGCAGATGGCCATCCTGTCCGACGGCATGCACCGCATTCCCTTTGACGAAGTGGTGGCCGTCATGGCCCAGACAGGTCACGACCTGCCCAGCCTGTATCGCGAAACAGCCCGCGGCGGGCTGGCAAAAGTCTATGCCGCACGGCCGCAGAAGCAGTGAAATGCCCCCCACGGGTATTCAAAATGCCATTGATATTAAAAAAAAGATAAAAATCGGCATATTATAACGACAACAGCCCGTAAAAAATAACGATTTCTTGACGTTGCAAAAGCTGCGTACTAAAGAAAAACAGACACCCCGCCAGCACTGCCGCCTGAACATTATACAGGATTGCAAGCATAATGAAGCTTTCTGCCCGCACCAGATACGCCACACGCCTGCTGCTTGACCTTGCCCTGCACGACGACAATACCCCCCGCAGGGCGTCCATGCTTTCGCAAAGCACCGGTGTGACCGTCCAGTTTATCGAGCAGATACTGAAACCCCTGAAAAAAGAAGGGCTGGTAACCAGCGTGCGGGGTGCCGCCGGCGGACACCTGCTGGCCGCAGACCCTCAGGAACTGACACTGGGGCACATTGTGCGCGTGATGGAAGGGGGTATCCACATGACCGAGTGCAGCCGGGACGAAACAGCCTGTGAACGCGCGCACCAGTGCAGAACACGGCAGGTGTGGATCAGGATATCCAGAGCCATGGAACAGGAACTGGAAGCAATCACACTTTCGGACCTCATGCAGGATGCTTCCATCATCGCATCATCACCGGCCGACCGCCGCGGCTGACATCGCCGTTTCTATAATATCCTTGTAAGCATATTCCGTTATGCTACCATAGGCCCTGCCGTTCACTTCAAATCAACAGGTCAGGACATATGGTCATGCCTTTACCGTTATCTGCTCCGCAGACAACGCGCACCGTACAGTGCCCCCCCTGCGCGCCGGATAACGCCATGCACCCGCGCGCGGTTCTGCCGGCCCTGTTCCTGCTTGCGGCTGCAGTTTTCTTCCTGTGCTGGGCACCGCCCCGGAACGCGTCGGCACAGCCCCCTCCCGGCACAGGGCGCACGCACTTTCTGCTGGTACATTCCTATCACCCCAACATGCTGTGGGTGCAGGATATCAACAACGGCGTTCAGGAAGTTCTGGGGCCGGCCATAGACGCTTCCAACGGCACCATGCGGCTTTCAGTCGAATTCATGGACACCAAGCGGCATCCCGATGCAGCATACCGCGCCGACATACTGGCCCTGCTGCGCGACAAATACGCGCAGGACCCGCCCGACGTCATCATTACCGCCGACAACATCGCCCTGAACACCCTGCTGGACGAACACGAAGCCATCGCCCCCGGCAGCCGTGTGGTCTTCTGCGGGTACAACAACTATACCCCCGACGCACTGCGCGGGCATGACGACGTCACGGGCATCGCCGAAAAAGTCAGCATACGCGAAACCATACAGGCTGCGGCAGCCATGCTGCCGCAGACATCGCGGTTTATTGTCATCAGCGACCGTTCGGAAACCGGCCGTGCCATGACGCACGAACTGGCGCTGCAGACTGCCGGTATACCGGAACACGGGCGCATGGAACTGTGGGACGCCTATACCTTTGCGGATCTGGGCAGACAGCTTGCCGCGCTGCAGGGTACCGAAGCCATTGTGCTGCTTTCGGCCCTGCAGGACACAGCGGGCAATGTGCAATCGTACAGGCAGAGTCTGCGCCATATCCTTGCGGCGACAGACAGGCCGGTTTTTGCCGTTTTCGGCTTTTATGCCGACAAAGGCATTGTGGGCGGAAAACTGACGGACGGAGTCATGCAGGGACGTGAAGCCGCCCGCATGGCGCTGCGCATAGCACAGGGCACCCCGCCGTCGCGCATCCCCGTCATCACCGAAAATATCAACCGGTTTGTATTCAACCACGAGCTGCTGGCCCGGTACGGTATTTCCTCTGACAGCATTCCCGCAGAAAGCACCGTGCTGAACAGGCCTCCCTCTTTCTTCACACGGTACCGGCAGGTGCTGCTGCCCGCCGGTGTGCTGGTGGCTTTGCTGGTGCTGGCACTGGCTCTTGAATCGCACCACCTTGTCAGACAAAGAGCCGTGGAGCAGAGCCTGCGCGAAGCCAAAACCCGCTATCGCGAACTGGTGGACAACGCGCGTTCGGTCATCATGCATATCGACCGCAACGGGCAGATAGAATTCATCAACGAGTACGGGCTGTCCTTTTTCGGATACGAGGAACATGAGCTGACAGGAAAAAGCGTTGCGGCGACAATTCTGCCGCAAAACGCGGACGGCACCCCGTATTCCGAACTGCTGCGGCGTATTCTGGAAAATCCGGAAACCTATGCCTGCCATGAAAATGAAAACATACGCAAAAACGGCGAACGGGTCTGGATATCATGGCTCAACAGGCCGCTGCGCGATGCTTCCGGCAACGTGACCGGATTGCTTTCCGCCGGGCAGGATGCCACCGAACGCAAAAAAGCACAGGACGCTCTGGCAGAACGTGAACGCAGCTATTCGGTACTGCTTTCAAACCTGCCGGGCATGGCTTTCCGCAGGCAGACCGGCGGCGACGGCACGTTTCTTTTTGCCAGCGAAGGCTGTCTGCCGCTGACAGGGTTTGCCCCCGATGATTTTGTGCAGCACGGCAGAAATCTGCGGGGGCTGGCCCACCCCGAAGACCTGCCCCGCATTACCGGCGCCATAGACGCATCGCCGCACCGCTACGCTGTCGAATACCGCATAATCCGTTCCGACGGTGAAACGCGCTGGGTATGGGAAGGCGGCATGATGATATCCGGCAGCGGCACGTCACCCTGCCGGTCGTCCGGCGACAGCATCTGCGTTATCGAAGGATTCATGACCGATATCACGGCACGGGTGACCGCGCGCACCGAGCTGGAACGCCTGAATGAAGAACTTGAAGAGCGGGTTGCTGCACGCACCGCCGAACTGCAGACATCGCTGGAGCATCTGCGTCAGGCTCAGCACCAGCTTGTGGAAACAGAAAAAATGGCAGCGCTGGGCGGGCTGGTGGCCGGTGTGGCGCACGAAATCAACACTCCCATCGGCATCGGAGTGACCAGCACATCCTATCTGCAGGAAAAAATGCAGCAGCTTGAAGAGCTATACAGATCCGGCGGCATGAAACGTTCGGATATTGAAAACTTTCTGCGCGTGGGCAACGAGTCCCTGACCGCCACCCGCATGAATCTTTCCCGCGCGGCGGATCTGGTACGCAGCTTCAAGCAGGTTGCCGTTGATCAGTCCGATGAAGATACCCGCCGCTTCAACGTGCTGGACTATCTTGAAGAAGTGCTTGTCAGTCTGCGTCCGCGCTACAAACGCACTTCGCACCGCGTCGAACTGTCCGGCGACAAGGACCTTGTTATCACCAGCTATCCCGGCGTGTTCATGCAGATAGTCACCAATATTCTGACAAACGCCCTGCTGCATGCCTTTGACGGCATGGAAAACGGCGTGCTGAGCATACACGCCGTCCGTCAGGGAAATGACCTGACACTCACCCTTGCCGACAACGGCAAAGGCATGACGCCGGAAATTCTTTCACGCGTGTTCGAACCGTTTTTTTCCACACGCAGAGGCAACGGCGGCACCGGACTGGGCATGCACATCGTATACAACCTTGTAACACGCAGACTCAAAGGTACCGTGCAGTGCCGCAGCACTCCGGGCGACGGCACCACATTCACCATAACCGTGCCCATGCAGGATTCCCCCTCTGCAGTACAGACATAACCCGTGCGGACCACCGGAACAGATGCGCGGCGGCAAAGCATGATGCCATACATTCCGGCACCGGCCGGCTACAAAGGAGTTCCCATGTCACCAGCCCATATCGCAACGCCTGCTGACGACGAACTGATATTCGCCGAAGAAGAACCTGTACAGGAATCCGCGGCGGCGGACGCACACTGGACCCTGCTTATCGTAGACGATGAGGAGGACGTGCACACCACCACCCGGCTGGTGCTGGAGGATTTCACATTCGACGGCATTCCCCTGCGCTGCATCAGTGCCTACACGGGCGCGCAGGCCATGGAAATTCTGCGCACGGAAAAAGACATAGCCGTGGTGCTGCTGGATGTGGTGATGGAAAGCAACCATGCCGGTCTGCATGTGGCAAGAGCCATACGCGAAGAACTGGACAACAGACTGGTGCGCATCATCCTGCGCACGGGACAGCCCGGACAGGCGCCGGAACGCAAGGTGATCATCAACTATGACATAAACGACTACAAGCACAAGGCGGAGCTTACCTCGCAGCGGCTCTTTACCACCGTATATACTGCGCTGCGTTCGTACCGTGACCTGCGGGTCATTGAACAGAACAGACAGGGACTGCGCCATATCATCGACGCATCGGCCGATCTTTTCCGCATCCGCTCCATCCGCCAGCTTGCGCAGGGAGTGCTCACCCAGCTTTCTTCATTGTACGGACTGTTCTCCGGCTCAGTGTATGTGCAGACATCGGGGTTCACCGCCACAAGCGAAAATCATGAATCGCTGCAGTTTATTGCGGCCACGGGCAAATACGACGCCCTGCAGACGGACGAGGGCTGCCCGCAGCTTTCATCGGACGTGCGTGCCGCAGTGCAGCAGGCCGTGGAGGAAAAACGCAGCATATTCAACGGACGCGACTATGTGGGCTATTTTCCGGCACGCAACGGCAGAGAGCATCTTATCTATCTGGAAGGGCTGAGCGGTGTCACCCCGCCGGATGAAAATCTGCTGCAGGTGTTTACCAACAACGTGGCAGTGGCATTCGACAACGTCTATCTGAATAAAGAAATCATCAACACGCAGAAGGAAGTCATTCTGCGGCTGGGCGATGTGGTGGAAAGCCGCTCCAAGGAAACGGCACACCATGTGCGCCGCGTTGCGGAATTCACCAGACTGCTGGCCCGTGCCGCCGGACTGGGAGAAGAAACCGCGGAACTGTATCTGCATGCTTCGCCCATGCATGATGTGGGCAAGATAGGCATTCCCGACGCCATACTGCTCAAACCCGGCAGGCTTACCGATGAGGAACGCGAGGTGATGAAAACCCACACCACCATCGGCTACCATATTCTGAATACTTCGGAACGCCCCATCATGCAGGCGGCGGCCATCATAGCGCACGAACACCACGAGCGCTGGGACGGTACGGGATATCCTCAGGGGCTCAAAGGTGACGGCATACACATTGCGGGACGCATCACCTGCCTGGCCGACATCTTTGACGCGCTGTCCAGCAAACGTGTATACAAGGAAGCATGGCCGCAGGAAAAAGTGCTTGATTACATACAGGCCGAAAAAGGGCGGATATTCGACCCTGCGCTGGTGGATGCGCTGTTTGCCAATATGGAAGAAATAGACCGCATACGCGATAGATATCAGGACGCACACTAGGAGGGTACCCCATGAGCGACCGGACTCCACGACATTTTCAAAGAATGCGGCAGCAGTATGCAGACGTCATGGACGCCCTGCAGCAGCTGGGAGCAGCAACGGCACAGGCGGGCCCGCTGGACGGGGCACAGGCGCATCTGGTGCAGCTGGCAGCGGCCGCGGCCCAACGTTCCGAAGGAGCGGTACACAGCCATGTACGGCGGGCACTCAAGGCAGGCTGCACGCCGGAACAGATAAGCCACGCGCTTATTCTGCTTGTTCCCACCATCGGCTACCCCACGGTGGCGGCAGCGCTCAGCTGGGCTTTTGATATCATCGACGAGGCATGACCCCGTGCAGAAAGACAGACTGCCCTCATCGTTTGCCGCCGCCGTCATAGGCGGCGGCAAGGGCACACGGCTTGCCGCACACCTTGGCGGTGCCTCCAAGTGGCTGCTGCGTGTGCATGGCCGCACCATACGCGACCGCCAGCTTGAGCTGCTGTATTCTCTTACCGGAGAACTGCTGTTTGCCGGCGGCGACTGCGCCCGCACGGCCGACATTCCTCCGCAGGTGCGCTGCGTACCCGACATGCTGCCTGTCGGCGGCCCGCTGGCGGGGCTGCACAGCGCGCTTTTTCATGCCGCGGCCGATACCGTGCTGGTGCTGCCCTGCGATGCCCCCCACCCCGTGCAGGCCCTGCTGCGACATCTGCTTTGCCTTGCGGCGCAATGGCCCGACGCCCCCGCAGTGGTGCCCAGACAGGCCGACGGATTCTGGATGCCGCTTGTGGCCGTTTACCGGCGCAGCTGTGTGCCTTTTATGGAAACGCTGGCACAGCAGGGCATACCGCATGTATTCAGGCTGTTCGAACTGCTGGAAAAAAACGGCACCCCACCCGTGGCCCCCCCGATGGAAAGCCTGCGCCGGTACGATGCCGGTCTGAACACATTCGTCAACATAAACACGCCCGACGATCTGCAAGCCCTGCAGCACGGCAGCCCCCGCCCCGTTCCTTCTCTGGCAGCACGCCCGCAGCGCTGGCAACGCTCCTGAAGTCTTTTTCCGCCGCGCCCGGGCCTCTTTGCTGCCCGCAAACCGCCGGAGACCGGCCCCGCAGCATATTCCCCTTGCCCTGAATGATTTTTCGCGTACTATTATAATATGTTTCCATTGCCACGGAGTACGTCATGAGTCGTCTTGAACCCGCTGCCAATCTGTTTGATATCCTGCACCACTTCTGGGAGCACCCGCGTACGGAACGGTATGTGGCGCATACGCTCATCATTATTTTCCTGCTCAGCATCGCCACCATAGAAATGAACAGGCACGGCCTGCTGCCGCCCCGGATGGCTGCGCTGACCCCCACAAACCACTTTCATGCGGTCAATCTGGCGTTCACCATGCTGCTGGTGCTCGAGGTCATGAGCCTTATTTTCGTCCTGTCCACCTCTGTCACCAAATCCCTTGGCAAGCAGCTTGAAATACTGACACTTATATTGCTGCGCAATGCTTTCAAATCGCTTTCGCAGATGCACGAACCCATATCCGTCCTGCAGGACACCGAGGCACTGCTGCATGTTGCCGCATCGGGTACGGCAGCACTCAGCATCTTCGTTATTCTGGGTGTTTATTACAGAGTACAGCGTTTTCAGGGCTATCTCAAAGATCCCACGGAACGTATGCGTTATGTGCTCAGCAAAAAAATTCTCGCATTGGTGCTGTTTGTGGCCTTTGTAAGCATAGGGCTGTATGATGCGCTGGATTTTCTCATCTACGGCACGCACCACGATTTTTTCATCACCTTCTACACCGTGCTGATATTTGCCGACATTCTGCTGGTGCTTATCACGCAGCGGTTCATGCCCAACTTTCACGCGGTGTTCCGTAATTCCGGCTTTGTCATTGCCACGCTGTTCATGCGCGTGGCTCTTTCAGCACCGCCGTTTTATGCCGCGGGCATAGGCGTGGGTGCAGCGCTATTTGCCCTTGCGGTGGCCTATGCCACCAGCGTATTTTCGCACGGCACATTTTCCACGGTCAATTTCAACCGCGGGGCCGACGCAGAATACAAGCCGCCGTGCAAAAACTGTCAGGAACCATAGCACCCCGCACTGCACGGTCAGCCACGGGCAGCCGCGGCTGACGACACCGGCACAAAAAAAGCCGCGGCCTCAGTCGGCGCGGCTTTCATTGTGCCGTATGCGGCGGCTTCATCGCCAGCTGCCCGGTTCTTCGCGCAGATACATATCCATCTGCTCGCTGACACCCAGCAGCACTTCTCTGTCATCGACGGAAAGACGCACATTGAGCTCAGGTGCCAGCCCCACATCCTGAGCCAGCTCCTCCATGTGCCGTTTCACCCCTGCCAGCCACATCTGCACCGCCGGATCGGTATCGTACCGGCTGCGCCCTACCTTTGCCACTGCGGTGAAGGACATGTCACACCTCCCGCGTTGCGGTTGTGAATATGCGGCGCACACATGTGCCCGCAGTACACAGATAAGACGGCCGCACACAGAGGCAAGACCGGACGCCGCGCAACAAAAAACGGCGGGGAAGACCCCGCCGCACATTTGAAACGCCGCCCGGCGGCACACGTTTTCTGCCGGTCGTTACAGGCGGTCGATAAGCGCCTTTGCGGGAATAAGTCCCGTGGCTGCGGCAGATACGATATTGCCCGCCACACCCGGCCCGTCGCCGGCCACAAAAAGACCGCGGATGCCGGTTTCCAGACAGTTGTCCGTCTCTACCTGCGTGGCGAAAAACTTGATTTCCGGAGCATACAGCAGTGTTTCTTCGTTGGATATGCCGGGCAGCACATGGTTGAGCTGCTCCAGACCTTCCACAAGGTTTGTTACTATGCGCTCGGGCAGTGCCATGGCGATATCGCCCGGCACCACATTGGTCAGCGTCGGCTCAATGTAGCCCTTGCTGATACGGTTCCATGTGGACCGGCGGCTCCGCTTGAGATCGCCGAACCGCTGCAGGATGGGCTTGCCGCCGCCGATAATGGTGGCCAGCTTGCCAATGGCGGTGCCGTAACCGGTGTTGTCGGAAACAGGATCGGTAAGCACCACTTTGGAAAGAAAAGCAAAGTTGGTATTTTCCGACTTTTTGTTGCGGTAGGCGTGTCCGTTAACACAGACAAAGTCCTGATAGTTTTCCAGCGCGATGAAGCCTGCCGGATTGGTGCAGAATGTGCGCGTCTGGTCATCGTAGGTCTTTGTCTGCACAAAGAACGTGGGGTCGTAAATGATATCGGTGGTATCGCTCATGATGTCATTATGCACTTCCACCCGCACGCCCACTTCGATGCCGCGCTGGCTTACCTGCAGTCCGAACGAACGGCAGACTTCGCCCACCCAGTCGGCCCCGACGCGGCCCGGTGCCAGAATGACGGCGCGGCAGGTGTACTGCCCTTTATCCGTCACCAGCCCCTGTATCTGTCCGTTTTCGGCCACCACGTTTTTAACTTCTTCGCCGGTGCGTATGGTCACGCCGCTTTCGGTCAGATAGTCGCACATACGGGCGATATGCTCAGGCAGACAATCGCTGCCAAGGTGCTTCTGCTTGATAAGCAAGAGGTCGATACCATGTTTTTTCGACTGCTTGCGCAGCAGACGCGCAGCTTCCAGATTGGAAGGATACACAGGGCCGTCCATGCCGAAGCGGTTGAAAATCAGTTCGGTCTCGTCAATAAGCTCCTCTGCCTTGCTGCGCGGCAGAAACTGGGTCAGATCGGTCTTGCCCAGTTTGTGGATAAAGTTCAGCTTGCCGTCGGAAAAAAGTCCGCCGCCCCCCATGCCGGAAAGAATGTGGCACGGTTTGCACTTGATGCACTTCTGCGTCTTGTTGATGGGACAGTTGCGCTTGCGCGCCGCGTTGCCGCGCTCGATAAGACACACGGACAGACCGGAATGTTCCGCCAGATAATACGCGGCAAAAAGACCGGCGGGCCCCCCGCCGACAATGATCACGTCAAAATTGTCTGCAGCCTTGGACATGCATAATCTCCCGTAAATACGACATATTACCATCGCACACGCCTGTATGTTCTGCCCTGCGCGCACAATGGCTTAGTGTACCTTGCACACGGGTCCGCGGATTTGTCAATAGCCGCAGCCGGGCCTTGCCGGCGGTGGCGCAAGCCCCCTGCCTGCGTCTTGCTGCAGATGTTTTTTCATTCTGTTACAGCATGTTGCATTATGCTCCTGTGCAAAAAAAGCGCAGTGCGGTCTAGCCAGCTCCAAGTATGCGTGTTATCTTGCACGGGTATCACTTTCACACGCACACCAAGGAGCCTGACCATGACACCTGAACGCATATACGAAGTGACGGAAGCCCAGAGAGCTTTTTTCCAGTCCGGAGCCACCCTTGACGTGGACGGACGCATTGCATCGCTGCGCACCCTGCGCGGCGCCGTGCATGATTACACCCGTCGCTTTATTGTAGCTGCGGCACAGGATGCCGGACTTTCCGAGCACATGGTGCTTGCGGCTGAAATAGCCCCCGTCATCAACGACATCGACCACATGATCAAACGTCTGCCCGCGCTGGCAAAGGGACGGCTGGTGCGTCGTTCGCGGCTGCATATGTGGGGCTGGTCGCGCAGCGTGCCCCGCCCCGCAGGCATTGCCGTGGCCGTAACCGCCGCGGATATGCCCGTACAGCGCGCCCTTATGCCGGTGGTATCTGCCCTTGCCGCGGGCACCCCGCTGCTGCTGGCACTTTCTCCCCGCACTCCGGCTGTCAACGGCATTGTGGAGCGCCTTGTGCAGCAGTTTTTCAAGCCGGAACAGATAACCGTGACCACTGCGGACAATGAAACCACAGAGGCCATTCTCGGACAGCGTTTCGATGCCTGCCTGTGCTCCGCACCGCGCGAAACCGCCGTCCGGTTTGCCCGCGCCGCTGCGGAACACCTTGTGCCCGCCGTCATTGAAACAGCCGAACACCGCAATCCGGCCATAGTGCTTGAAGATGCCGATATCCGGCTGGCAGCGCGGCGCATAGTATGGGCCAAAACTCTTGCCGCCGGTCAGACCGCCGCCGCGCCGGACTATCTGGTGGTGCACGGCGCAGTCCGCGAACGCCTGCTGGCAGCCCTGCGCAAAGAACTGGAAGCGCAGCACGGCGCCATACCCTCCGCAAGCTCCGCATTCGGCCGCATGACAGACAACGCAGCCTATGAAGAAGCCGCGGCGTTTCTGACTGACGGCACGCCGGTCATAGGCGGCGACACCGACCCCGCAGGCAGGTTCATCAACTTTACCGTACTGGAAAACGTACAGCCGGACGCACCGGTCATGCGTTCCGTCACCCGCAGTCCGGTGCTGCCGCTTTTTGAAGTGCAGTCTGCGGAACAGGCCGTTGAACTGGTGAACAGCCGTCCCGCACCGCTGGCTCTGTATGTGTTCAGCACCGATGTGTTTACCGCACGCAAAGTGCTGGATGCCACAACATCGGGCACAGCGGCGGTCAACGACGTGCTGGTGCAGACCGTGTACCCCGCCCTGCCCTTCGGCGATGCGGCAGGCGGCGGCATGGGCAGCCACCGCGGCGAGGCGGGATTTTTTGCCTTTTCCAGACTGCGCAGTGTCACACGCGGCACAAACTTCATCGACCTGCCGTTCCGGTTCAGCCCCGATGCCGGCTGGAAGCAGAAAATCCTGCGGTACATCATCAGATAACAGCCGCGCCGCCTGCCGCAGACCGGCAGGCGGCGTCGTTGTTCCGCAAGGATTTTATCCGCCGCGTCGTCTCTGTGCAGTACCGGACACGCAGGCTCTGCCCCGCTTACTGGACAGGAGCAGGGCTAGCCGCTAGACTCCGCGCCAAACGACTCCCCAAAGGTGAAACTCTTGCAGAAAAGCCCCGTATGGGAGCGCCGCCCGTGGCTGTGCGCTGCCGCCATCATATCTTTCACAACGCTGGTACGCTTCTGGTTCATCGCCTCCGGCCAGCTTGACCTCGTGCAGGACGAGGCCCAGTACTGGGACTGGACCCGCAGGCTCCAGCTTTCCTACTACTCCAAAGGGCCGCTCATCGCGTGGCTCATCAGCATCTGGACCGGTGTTTTCGGCGATACGGAACTGGGCGTGCGCTTTGCCGCCGTGCTCAATTCGTGCCTTGCACAGATACTGCTGTACGCCGGAACCGCACGGCTCATGCGCCGTCCGGCACTGGGTCTGTGGACACTGGTTGTGGCCAATACCACCCCGCTGTTCATCGCCTCCGGCATTCTGATGACCACTGACAGCCCGCTGCTGGTCTGCTGGACGGGTGCGCTTATGTGCCTGTACTGGATGTCCGTATCATCACGCTCGCCATGGCCTTATGTGCTGCTGGCCCTTTCCATGGCCGCCGGTGTGCTGGCCAAATATATGATGCTGGCCATGCCCGCCGTGGCCCTGCTGTACGCGCTGGGACTCAGACGCCAGCGGCTGCTGCCAGAAGGCATGGTGCCGCGGCTGCTGGCTGCCGTCTGTGCCGGTACGGCCGTGGGTTTGCTGCCCATCCTCATATGGAATTTCCAGAACGACTTTGTGGGATTCCGCCATGTGGCCGGTCTGGCCGGTGTGGCTTCGGCCAGCCCCGAACCGCTCATCCGCTTTGACCGCTTTCCGGAATATATCGCCTCGCAGGTCGGCATCATCAGTCCGTGGTGGTTTGTGTTCATGCTGGTGGGCGCATGGCGCGCCCTGCGTGTGTGGCGTACGCCGCGCGCCGGACGCGACATGTACAGCGGACTGCGCAATGACATGAACGAAGTCCGTCAGTCACTGCTGCTGTCCGCCGCGTTCTGGCCGCTGTGGCTTTTTTTCATAATCTGGAGCTTTCACACCCGCATCTATCCCAACTGGTCGGCCATGAGCTATGTGGCCGGCATCATGCTGTGTGCTTCCGCGCTTGAGCGCAGTGGACAGGCTGTGCGCGAAACAGGCAGGCATCTTTCGCGGCTGCGCATGCGGCGCATCTGGGTTGCCATGGGTGTACTTGTTTTTGTGCTGCTGTACGGGCAGAACTGGCTGCCTCTGCCGCCTGCGTACAACCCGGCGGTACGGCTGAAAGGCTGGAGCGACCTGAGCGGCAAACTGGAGGAACTGCAGAACAGTCTGCCCCGTCCGGACAAAGTGTTCTATTTTTCCAAATCATATGACATCACGGCGGCCCTTGCCTTTTACGCACCCGGGCAGCCGTTCACGTATTGTGCAGACTTCGGCAGGCGCATGAGTCAGTACGACCTGTGGCCCACTCCTGAAGACAAAAAAGGGTGGGACGCCATTTATGTGCAGAAAGACAACGGCATAAAACCACAGCTGAAAAGCATGTTTGAGTCATACAGGGTGCTGCGCTACCGCACCACGCACAAAGGCGCCCCCGGGCGCGAATTCACCATTGTGGTGCTGCGCGGCTTCAAAGGCACATGGCCGCGCGAACAACAGGAGCGTTACTGATGGCCAGAAGCCGTGATGCACATATATGCGCCCGCTGTGCCGCACATTCCGGCACCTGCTGCCGGATGCAGCCCGGCAATGAAGAGCTGTGCTTTCCGCTTTCGCGCAGCGAATGGCAGCGCATTGTGGAGCATTGCAATGACAAGGGCGGGTTTGCCAGCCAGCCCAATACAAAACCGTTCCTGCAGTGTATGAAACGCCTTTTTCCCGCCGATGAAAAACGGCTGGAGGCCATTTTTCCCCCTCACGGGGAGCATCTGCGCCTTGCCTCGGACAATGAAGGCCGCTGCCTTTTCCTTTCCGCTGCCGGCTGCACTCTTCCCCGCGAGACACGTCCGTGGTATTGCCGCCTGTTCCCTTTCTGGTTTATGCCCAACGGCATGCTGACCATGTTCACTCCGGACGAGTGTCTCGTCTATCTGGAGTCACGCTCCGTCAGAGACGCCATGCAGGAACTGGGCGTTACAGAAAACGAACTGCGCCTGATGTTCGGCCGCCTGCGACTTGCGTGGGGGCTTGATCCGGAGCATGACGAAGACGGCAACCGCTATCCGCTTTGCGACCATACCCGATAAAAATATCATGAAACGTTTTCTCACATACTTTCTTGTCAGCGTCACAGGTCTTGCCCTGCTGGGCATGCTCGGGCTGGGCGGCATCTATATATGGGCCACCAAAGACCTGCCCGGCTTTACCCGTATCACCGATTACCGCCCGCCGCTGGTCACCACGGTGTACGCGCGCGATAACAGCATTCTGGGGTATTTCTACCGCGAAAAACGCTTTCTGGCGCGCCTTGATGAAATGCCGCAGCATCTGCCTCTGGCCTTTCTCGCCGCAGAGGACGACTCCTTTTACCGGCATGAAGGCATAGACTTCCGCGCCATTCTGCGCGCCTTCATGAAAAACATGCAGGCAGGCACCATCCGGCAGGGCGGTTCCACCATCACACAGCAGGTCATCAAACGCCTGTTGCTTACTTCCGAACGCAGCTACGAGCGCAAGATAAAAGAAGCCATTCTGGCCTACCGGCTGGAACGCTATCTGAGCAAAGATGAAATTCTGACCATATACCTGAACCAGATATATCTCGGCGCGGGGGCATATGGCGTGGAAGCCGCCGCGCGCAGCTACTTCGGCAAACATGTGGGCGAACTATCCATAGCCGAATCTGCGCTGCTGGCCGGTCTGCCGCAGGCTCCTTCCAAATACAACCCGCTCAACAACCCGCAGGACGCATACACCCGTCAGCTGTATGTGCTGCACCGCATGCTTCAGCTCGGGTGGATAACACCCTCGCAGTACGACGCGGCCATCAATGAAAAGCTTGTGTTCACCTCCATGGCCGATCCTTCGTGGGGCACCGGCGCATGGTATCTGGAAGAAGTGCGCCGCAGGCTCATCGACTATCTGAGCGAAGACAACATGGAAAAACTGGGCATCAAGCTGGAACGCTACGGCGAGGATGCCGTGTATGAATCCGGCCTGCATGTTTACACCGCCATGGACCCCAAGCACCAGAAGTACGCCGAACAGTCACTGCGCGACGGGCTGGTGGCCTCTACAAAACGGCGCGGCTGGCGCGGCCCTGTGGAGCATCTGGAAAGCAAGGAGGCACGCGAAGCTTTTCTGCGTGACAACCCCGTGGATGCGGCGGCAATGCAGCACGAAGGCTGGATAAAAGTGCTGGTCACCCGCGTGACGGCCGCAGGGGCCGATGTGCGCTTTGGCAGCTACAAGGGCCGGATGGACGTGGAAACCATGCACTGGTGCCGTACGCCCGACCCCACCGTGGTGACGGACTATGTGCCCGCCGTGAAAGATGCCCGTACGGTGGTCAAAGCGGGCGATGTGGTATGGGCGCAGTTTATGCTGCCCGATGCGGGCAAAAGCTTTGATGCCGCCTCCGTCACGCCTGATACGGACTTTTCACTGGCCATCGCGCAGTACCCCGAAGTGCAGGGGGCACTGGTTTCCATAGAACCGCAGACGGGCGATGTGGTGGCACTGGTCGGCGGCTATTCCTTTGCCGACAGCCAGTACAACCGCGCCGTGCAGGCCAAACGCCAGCCCGGTTCCGCTTTCAAGCCCATTGTCTATTCCACCGCGCTGGACAACGGCTACACACCGGCATCCACGGTACTGGACGCCCCGTTTGTCTATACCGACGACGCCACGGCCAAAACATGGCGCCCCGAAAACTTTTCGGGAGAATTCTACGGCCCCACGCTGCTGCGCACCGCGCTGGTCAAATCGCGTAACCTGTGTACCATCCGCATTGCACAGGACATCGGCATACCGGCCATTGTCGAACGGGCCAAAGCACTGGGACTTGAAGGGCCCTTCCCCTTCGACCTTTCGGTAAGTCTCGGGTCTGTGGCCGTTTCGCCTCTGAACCTTACAGAAGCATACACGGCGTTCGCCCATGAAGGTCTGCGCGCACAACACCGCATGATCACCGGCATCAAATCGGCATGGGACGAACCCATAGCCACCTTTGAGCCGCAGCAGACAGAAGCGCTGACACCGCAGAACGCCTATATCATGGCGTCGCTGATGAAAGAGGTAGTGCGCGACGGCACAGGCTTCCGCGCACGGGTGCTCAAACGTCCTCTGGGCGGCAAGACCGGCACATCCAACGACGAGCGTGACGCATGGTTTGTTCTTATCTCTCCGTACCTTGTCTCGGTGTCCTATGTGGGCTTTGACGACCTGACCCCCATGGGCAAATGGGAAACCGGCTCGCGGGCGGCATCGCCCATTGTGGTCGGCTACCGTCAGGGTGTGGAAGAAGACTACCCCGTACAGGATTTTCCCATGCCTCCCGGCATCGTGCAGGTGCGCATTGACGGCAAAACAGGAAATCTTGCGGGGCCCGGCTCTGAAACAAGTTACTTCATGCCTTTCAAGGAAGGAACCCAGCCCACCGTGGTGGAAGGTTCCGCCCCCCGCCACGGCGCCGACGACGCCCGCAGCGGCGAAGACCTTATGAAGCAGATGTTCTGATCTGCCGGCACCGGCAACGCCCCGCGGAATTTCCCGCGGGGCGTTTTTCATGGCGGCAGTTCTGGCTCAGCCGGTCAGGCTGTGGTACACCGGTCATGACGCCGGAACCACCGGCACGACCCGAACACACCGGAGAATCATCATGATACGCTACCGCTTATCCGCAGCAGCCCTGCTGGTCACGCTTGTACTGTCGCTGACAGGCGCAGACATACTCATGGCCGGACAGACTCTGCCGCACCCCGCAGAGCCTTTCAAAGTGACGCTGTTTCCGCAAAGCGCCCGCATCGAAGTCCTGCAGACCCTGCCTGCGGAAAACTCGCTCACTCTTTTTCTGCCGCATCAGGCAGACCCGGAAAGCCTTACTCTCAACATATCCGGCAATACCGTCACCGCCATGGAATGGGTGCTGACCGACGGACAGGCCGGTCCCGCCGCGACAGCCGTCAAAGAACAGCTGCTGCAGGCCCGCGCGGCACTGGCACGCACACAGGGACGCAAAACGGCAATAGAAGCCCGCATTGCCATGTGGTCGCAGCCGCGTCCGGCCGTGGGCGGCACGGCAGAACTTGAACGGCTGGATAAAGCCATGACGGAACACCTTTCCGCCCTGCTGCCCGAGGCGGAAGAAACAAACAGGCTGCTTGAAAAACAACAGGCCGCCGTGCACGAACTGGAAGCACGGCTGAACAATGCCACAGGCGGCTCGGAAAAAGTGTGGGCCGTCACGGCGCAGCTGCACACCCCCGCCTCCGGTCAGGTGACAGCGCAGTACGCCTACACCGCAACCGGCTGCGGCTGGCAGCCGCTGTACACCCTGCACGCCGTGCCCGGCAAAAATGTGGTTGAATTCAGTTACGCGGCCGCACTGCGGCAGGGACTGGGCACAGACTGGAACAACGTCCGTCTGGCCGTGGCCACGCTGCCTCCCCGTGCAGGTCTTGCGCCGCCGCCCCTGCCCCGCTGGGACATCGGCCCCGTGCAGCAGCAGACCGTCCAGTTAAGAAAAGCCGTCATGATGGCAGCAGATGCCGCACCTGAAAACATGCTGGCCGCTGCGCCCGAGGCCGCAGAAAGGTCTCTGGCATCAACCTATGCGGTGTGGAATCTGGGCACCGTTTCGCTTGCCGCGGGCGGCAGCAGGCAGGTACCCGTACTTAACGAGACATGGCAGGCAGCATACGTCTATACCGTGCGCCCCGCCCGTTCTCCCCGCGCGTTTCTTACAGCGCGGGTCACCATGCCCGAAACCCGCCTGCTGCCCGCAGGCCAGGCCACCATGCTGGTGGACGGAGCCACAGCGGGCAGGCAACGTCTGGAATTTGCCGGTACGGAAGAAACCTTTCACTTCGGCAGCGACCCGCTGGTCACCGCGCAGATGAATCTGCAGAAACGGCAGGAAGGAACACAGGGATTCATAGGCAAAAAGCAGGTGTTTGAATGGGCATGGGAAATCACCCTGACAAACGCCCGCCAGCACCCCGTCAATCTGGAAGTTCAGGACGCCGCCCCGCAGCTGCGGCTTGCCGGCATGGAACTGAAACTACGTTCTTCGCCCGAGGCGGAACTGGATGAAAAAACACAGCAGTATGTCTGGAAGCTTGCAGTACCCGCCGGCTCCGAACGGGTCATAAGCCACGCCGTAACGGTCACCGCCCCCGAAGACACCCCTGTGGACGCCGGAAGAAAACAGTAATGGACAACTTCATATACCACGCGCCCACGCGCATTGTCTTCGGCAGAAATACCGTATCGCAAACCGGTGCGGAACTGGCGGCACACAATGTGCGCCGCACGCTGCTGGTCACCGGCGGCAGCGCCGCCATGCGTACCGGAGCATACGCACAGGTCACGGCTTCACTGGACGGGGCCGGTGTGATGCATACGCTTTTCAGCGGTGTCACGCCCAATCCTTCCCTTGATCTTGTGGAAAAAGGCATAGCCGCCGCACACGCATTTGCGGCGGACAGCGTGCTGGCCATCGGCGGCGGCAGTGTCATAGACTGCGCCAAAGCCATTGCCGCCGGTGTTTTTCTGGAAGATTACTGGGCACAGGTGGAAACACGGCGTCCCGTCACACAGGCTCTGCCTGTATTCACGGTGCTCACTCTTTCGGGCACCGGTTCGGAAATGAACGAAAAAGCCGTCATCACCAACGAACCGCTGGCCAGAAAATGGTCGCTGAGCGGCCTGTGCCTGTGCCCCAGAGTATCCATCATCGACCCGCAGCTCCAGTCCTCCGTTCCGTGGCATCTGACCGCCGCGGGCGGCATCGATGCCATGACCCATGTGATGGAAAACTACTTCCGCGGCAGAACGGCCCGCGCAGCCACCGGTTACTTTCAGGAAGAGACAACTCTGCAGCTGTGCGAGGGAATCCTGCGCGCCATCATCATGTCACTGGATGAACTGCAGCGCGACGGCTCGGACTATACCGCGCGGGCCAATCTGGCATGGGCAGCCAGCTGGGGGCTTAACGGCCTTTCAGGCTCGGGGCTTTCCGGCGGCGACTGGACTTCGCACGCTCTGGAACACGCCCTGAGCGGACTGCACCCGCAGATTCCCCACGGTGAAGGACTGGCGGTGATTTTCCCCTCGTGGATGGAGCAGGTCTGCCACAGCGTGCCGGACATCTTCACGCGTTTTGCCCGCACCATATGGGGTGTTTCCACAGCGGAAGAAGGAGTGGCCGCAACCCGTCAGGCATTCTCGCGCTGGGGGGCTCCCGACCGTCTGTCCCGCTGGAGCATTCCCGCATCCGACATTCCCCGTATGGTACAGAATGCCCTGAGCTACCGCGCGCTGGGCAGAATAGTGCCTCTTTCGGCAGAAGATGTGACCAGCATATACACGCGGGTACTCTGACCCCGCTGCCGCATATATAAAAAAGGGCTTTCCGCAAAAGCGGAAAGCCCTTTTTTCCGTACAGCGGCACGGCCGCCGTGCAGATACCCTTTAAAGGCTGCGGATACTCCGCTGGCAGAAAGTCACCGCCTCCTGCGCCAGATTGGGTGTTTCCGGCCAGTACAGCTGGCGACGGCTCATGCCCATCAGCATGACGGCAATAAGCGACGCCGTGGGCGTAATATCCAGATCATCGCGCACTGTCCCGTCGCGCATGCCTTTTTCAAGGCAGCGTTCAAGAGTAAGCCCCAGCAGGGCGTACATGCGTTCCATTATCTGCCGCGCGCTGGGCATGATGGTATATGTGTTCATGATGACCTTCAGCTCGACCACGCGCTCGTCCAGAAAGGCATCCAGATCGAGAATCAGAGTCTCGATAAGGCAGTAGCCGCTTTTCTGGCGCTCGTGGATGCTGTCCATCAGCCCGCTGAACTCATCAAAAAAATCGTTGATGATGCTGTCGAAAATCTGCTGCTTGGACCGGTAGTGTCTGTATATCGCGGCGTCCGTCACATTGGACGTCTTGGCTATCTGGGCGATGGTTGTGCCCTTGAAGCCGTTTTCGGAAAACAACCGCCGGGCGTTTTCCAGTATCAGGTGTTTCGATGATGCCATGATGCCCCGCTTTTCTGTATCATTTGAAGGCCAGCACTAAACTACTATACGCCGCGCACGTCAAGTATACAGGCGGGCAGCCTTGCGGCCCCCGCCTGCTGTACCCTGAAAAAAGCCGCGCAGTCTCAGGACATGCCGCCGCCGTATTCCGCGGGGGTCTCCTCACCCCGCAGCACCCGCAGACCGCCCATGGCCAGTGCCTGCATCTCTTCCAGACGGGGCAGCACTATGACCGGTCCGAGATAGCGCAGCCTGTCCGAAACAGCCTGCATGAACCGCCCGGAACGGGCCATACCGCCCGTAAGCACCACCGCATCCACCGGCGGGGCCGACGGGACGTCCTGCCCCGCGCCGGTCAGTGCCGGTAACAGCGCGCACAGAGCCTTGGCGCTGTTGTAAGCCAGCGCGTCGAAAATCTGCGCCGCTGCGGTATCACCGGCGTCCATCCTGCGCTGTACCTCGCGCAGGTCGTTGGTGCCCAGATGCGCCCACATGCCTCCTTCGCGCTGCACAATACTGCGCATGCGCTCAAACGAGTACACACCTCTGCGTACCAGCTCCAGAGCAGGCATGACAGGCAGGCCGCCCGTCCGCTCCGGTGAAAAAGGCCCTTCTCCTTCCAGCGCGTTGTTCACGTCCACCACTCTGCCGTGGCGGTGCGCCCCTACAGAAATGCCACCCCCGAAATGCCCGACCAGAAAACGGCCATCCTCATAACGTATGCCCAGCTGTGCCGCTGCCCTGCGTGCCGCCGCGCGCTGTGAAAGCGCGTGAAACACGCTGCGGCGCGGCAGTTCAGGCAATCCGCCTATACGGGCCACGGGGTCCAGTTCATCCGTAACCACAGGATCCACTATGATGGCCTGTACATTCCGGTGCGCCCCGTGGCTGCGGGCAAACGCCAGAGCCAGCGGTGCGCCGAGATTACAAGGATGCTCGCCGTGCGCGGCGGATTCCAGAATATCAAGCATGGTCTGGTTCACACGCCATGCACCACCGTGCATGGGGGCCAGCAAACCGCCGCGTCCCACCACAATATCAAAACGGGCATCGGCATAACCGGCCCGGGACAGCATGGTCTGAACGGCATGCCGCCGCGCTTCCAGCTGCCCGTATACACCGGCCAGACCGGAAAAAGCATCATGGGGATGCTCCACCGTACGTTCAAAAAGTTCCTCTTCCGCTGCAAACACCGCTACCTTGGTGCTTGTCGATCCGGGATTAATGGTCAGGATCAGACTCATCCGGTGCATTCCTTACGGGTCATGTAGGCTGCCAGAGCCAGTGCATACAGTTTGCTGCGGTCGCTGTCGCCGCGGGAAGGGACGATAAGAGGAATCCTGCTGCCGGCCACAATGCCCGCCACGGGCAGGTCCAGCAGTGTGGTGAGGGTCTTGTACAGCACATTGCCGCTTTCGATATCCGGCGCCACCAGCACGTCGGCATTACCAGCCACCGGGTCTTCAAACCCTTTGCGCGCCACTGCCGCGGGCGATACCGCAAGGTCAAGCGCCATGGGGCCGGAAACCACGGCATCACCGAATGCCCCCTCGGCACTCATACGGGCCACCATCTGCGCATCCAGCGTGGCAGGCATGGCCGGATACATAACCTTTTCCGTGGCGGCCAGCATGGCCGCACGCGGTCGCTCAAGCCCCAGCGAGCGGGCCACATGCAGCGCGTTACGCACTATTTCCGCCTTACGCTGCAGGTTGGGCGCAATGTTAACCCCCGCATCTGTCAGCAGACGCAGACGAGGCTCGCCGGGCAGACAAAACACCGCCACATGCGAAAGAATACCGGCAGGCGGCACACCCGTTTCTTTATTCAGCACGCCTTTAAGCAACACGTCCGTATTGACGTTCCCCTTCATCAGCATGGAAACGTCACCCGCGCGGAACAAGGCCAGTGCATGCTGCACGGCTCCGGCCTTATCCGGCACATGGTGCGATTCCAGCGCAGAAATATCCACTCCGGCCCGTCCGGCTATGCGGCGTGTCTCTTCCAGATCGCCCACAAGCACAGGCTCCGCTATACCGCGGGCATGTGCATCCAGCGCGGCCAGCAACGCAACATCCTGCGCACTGGCGGCCACGGCCACACGCGGCATGGTTCCTGTCCGCGCCGCCGCGGCCAGCAGATCTTCCATGGAAGTCATCTTCATGGGTCCTCCGGCATCAGTCTTCATCGCCGCGACGCAACGCAATGACACCGGTACGGCACAGGCTGCGGATGCCGTGAGGCCGCAGCATCTTGATGAAACCGTCCACCTTTTCCTGATCACCGGTCAGTTCTACAGTGATGGTTTCCTGTCCCATACCCACAACATTTGCCCGGAATACCTCAAAAATCTGCATGACCTGTGACATGGTGTCGCGCGTGATGGAAACCCGCAGCAAAGCCAGTTCGCGGTCAACAAAATCTTTACGGGCCAGATCTTCCACCTCGCGGATAAAATCCAGTCCGGACAGTTCCGCGCAGATGCGCTCGACTTCCGCAGACTGGCCTTCCACTGTGATCACAAGCCGCGACACGTCAAAGTCTTCGGTCTCGCCACAGGAGACAGACTTGATGTTCACATTGTATTTGCGGAACACGTCCGTAGCCTCTGCCACTACACCGACACGGTTTTGCACAAGTGCAGAGATGGTATGCTTCACTGCGGTACTCCTTTTGTATGCAGAGCATCACTATACCGCAGCACAGCCGCTGCGCAAGCATGAAGTCCCATATAGCTTTTCAGGTGCACTGCGCCGCGGCGCAGTGCTGTGAAAAACTGACGGGCCGCGACGCGCACCCGCGCACCGCGGCCCGTGCAGGCCGGCTGCCTTTACAGGGATTTCACAGATCAAACACGCCCGTATCACGCAGCACAGGGCAGACAATCTCGACGCCGGAGCGCACGTTGAGATCCTGCAGCGTACACAGCGTATAGGGCGTATGCGCCGAAAGGCGCGAAAGAAATGTCCGGAGCAGCTGCGGAGTCGCCTTGCCCTGCATGTACATGAGCCGCATCCACCGCCAGCGCTCTTCAAAGGGATACCAGCGGGGCACACCGCTCACCTTTACGGCAGTCACTATGTCCTCGATGACCATATCGCCCTGTCTCACCAGCTCAAAAGTCCGGATAATCTGGCACATGAAACGCCTCCCGCAGGCTTGGAGGGGGGAAGCCCTCATAAGCATAGTGGGCTATGCGCTGCGGGTGCTCAATGATAAAGAAAAGCTGTACAGACACCCCGGCGGACAAATCACAGGAGAGCGTTATGATACCGGACTTTACGCACCGCAAGGCTCTGACTGCGGGAGTGCTTGTTTTTCTCATGCTGGCTTCCGGCATGGCCTTTATGCAGTGGTACCGCTACGGGCACACCGCGGATACAGGCATGCAGCTGGTACCGGTATCCGCCACACAGGCTGCCGGACTGCTGAATGAGAAAAGCGTCATTCCTCTTGATGTCCGCACTCCGGCAGAATTTGCCCGCGGACATATCAAGGGCGCGGTCAATGCCGACTTTCATGCACCGGACTTTGCCGGACAACTTGCCCGGCTGGATTCCCGCGCAGCGTACCTGCTGTACTGCCGGTCCGGAGCACGCAGCGCACGCACGCTGCGCACACTGGAAAAACTGGGGTTCAAAGGTCCCGTGTACCATCTGCAGCACGGTCTGCTGGAATGGGAACAGCACAAGCTGCCCCTGACAAAAAATGGGACCGCGCACTAAAAAAGCCGCCCCGCAAAAGCGGGGCGGCCGGTATGATACCATATGACGGTGTGCTGCACAGCAGCGCCTGCCGTTAGTAACGGTAGTGGTCGGGCTTGAAGGGACCGGTTTTGTCCACTCCGATGTATTCTGCCTGTTCGTCGGTCAGGGTGGTCAGCTTTGCCCCCAGACGGGCAAGGTGCAGACGGGCCACTTCTTCATCCAGCTTTTTGGGCAGGATGTAGACCTTGCGCTCCAGATCGGGGTTGGAAGCCAGCTCAAGCTGTGCCAGCACCTGATTGGTAAAGCTGTTGGACATGACAAAGCTGGGGTGCCCGGTGGCGCAGCCGAGGTTGACCAGACGGCCTTCTGCCAGAACGATGATGGAACGGCCGGACTTCAGCGTCCATTTGTCCACCTGCGGTTTGATGTTCAGGCAGGAGCATTCGGTGCTGTCTTCAAGGTAAGCCATATCGATTTCGTTATCAAAATGGCCGATGTTGCAGACAATGGCTTCATCTTTCATCCGTTCCATGTGCTCGCCGGTAATTACCTTGAAGTTGCCGGTGGCCGTCACAAAAATATCACCTTCGGGAGCGGCTTCATCCATGGTGACCACTTCAAAGCCTTCCATGGCGGCCTGCAGCGCGCAGATGGGGTCGATTTCGGTTACAAGCACCCGTGCGCCGAATCCGCGCATGGAATGGGCGCAGCCTTTGCCCACATCGCCGTAGCCCAGCACCACAACGGTCTTTCCGGCAATCATCACATCGGTGGCGCGTTTGATACCGTCTGCCAGCGATTCACGGCAACCGTACAGGTTGTCGAATTTGGACTTGGTAACGGAGTCGTTGACGTTGATGGCCGGGAACAGCAGCGACCCGTCTTTTTCCATGTGGTACAGACGGTGTACGCCGGTGGTTGTTTCTTCTGAAACACCGCGCACTTTGGCGGCAACACGCGTCCATTTGCCGGGATCGTTTTTCATGCTCAGGGCAATGCGGTTCATCACAATCTGAAATTCTTTGTTATCGTAGGACTTTTCCAGCAGGGCGGGATTCTTTTCTGCTTCCACCCCTTTATGGATAAGCATGGTGGCGTCGCCGCCGTCGTCCACGATAAGATCGGGACCGGACCCGTCGGGCCAGGTAAGCGCCATTTCGGTGCACCACCAGTATTCTTCCAGCGTTTCACCTTTCCATGCAAAAACCTTTGCCATGCCCGAATCGGCAATGGCGGCTGCGGCATGGTCCTGCGTGGAGAATATGTTGCACGAAGCCCAGCGGATATCAGCGCCCAGCTCGTACAGAGTTTTGATAAGCATGGCGGTCTGAATGGTCATATGCAGCGAGCCTGTGACCTTGAGCCCCTTGAGCGGCTTTTCGGCACCGTGCTTGGCTATCAGTTCCATCAGGCCGGGCATTTCACGTTCGGAAAGCTGCATTTCCTTGTAGCCGAAATCGGCCTGGGAAAGATCTTTGACCTTGTTTTCAAGGCTCAAATCCAGAGGAAGGGCTTTGCTGGCATCTGTCATGACGTTCTCCGAAAAAATATGGGTTAACTGTTGTTCTGTGCGACGATCAGATGGATGGAAAGATTTCTTTCCACGTTCTGCAACTCGCTGTGGCGCACCGCAAATCCGGCTCCGGTCAACTTTTCTGTCAGCGCGGGCAGATCAAACCCGAGCCAGCGGTCGCCGTATTCCGTGCGCATCCGTTCATCTTCGTGCTTGTCAAAATCGGCCAGCACCAGCACTCCGCCGGGGCTGAGCACACGCCGTATCTCCCGCAGGGCGGCACCCGGATGCGACAGGTGGTGCAGCACCATGCTTACTACGGCAAAATCCGCTTCACCATCGGCCAGCGGCAGATGTTCAAGGTCGCCTATGCGCAGAGAAACCCGCCCGGCATCTTCCTCGAACCTGCGCCGCGCCAGTTCAAGCATGCGGGGCGAGCCATCCACGCCGATGACCTCCTGCGCTTTCTGCATCATGGCCTTGAGCATGGTTCCCGTGCCGCAGCCGAAATCCACCGCCACTCTGCAGCGGGGCATATGCGACACAATGGCCGCAGGCAGATCAAAATCGCCTATGACCTCGCGGTTCAGCTGATCCCAGTCTTCCGCAATGGAATTAAAGAACTGCCGGGTTTTGCGCGACCGTTCTTCGATTATCTTGCGGGCCATATCAAGATCTGCATGAAGCGTGATATCTTTAGTCACAAACGGCATAACCGCATTGATAAAGTCACGCCCCGGCCCTTCCGCCGGTGCGGAATAAAAAACCCACAACCCGTCACGGCGTGAACTGAGCAGCCCTGCTCCGGTCATTATTTTGAGATGGCGCGAAACACGCGACTGTCCCATTTCCAAAATGGCGACCAGCTCATTGACGCTGAGCTCAAACCTGTTGAGCACATTGATGAGCCGCAGACGGGTTTCGTCTGACAACGCCTTGAAAAGTGCGAGTGCGGATGACATGGTTTCTGGTCCGGCTGTTATTTTTAGTTTACTTGATGAATCTGAATCAAGAAAAGTTGATGTAGCTCTATCGAAAAAGCAGAATACAGTCAACACGGTTCTGCTGCGGACCCAATTTTTGTACACCGCTTCGCCCCGACCGCCGGACAGAAACAGGATGCCGCGCCACCTGCCGCCCGAGGCTTGGGTGCATCTCATTGACAGCAGGACAGCGCCATCGTATGCCGCACTCAGGCTGCCGCGGCATGTGCCAGCACATTGCGGCGCGCCACACCGGAGAATCACCGATGCAAGATATTTACGCCCGCGACCTGCGAAATTCCATGCGCCGCTTCCTCGAAGAACGGGGGGGAGGCCTTGCCGTGCGGCTTATCGCCCTGTGGCGCCAGTGGGACGAAGTGCTGGGCCCCGACATAGCCGCACTGGCCATTCCGCTGGGACACCGTAAAAACACGCTTGTCATCGGCGCCGAAGACAACATGGCGCAACAGGACCTTACCTACTACAGTCAGGAAATTCTGGAACGCGTGAACGCATTTGTGGGGGAAGAACACTTCAACCGCGTGCAGGTGGACCTGCTTATGGGCAAGACGGACCTTGCCAGACTGAAGGCCCCCACCTATGAAGTGCGCCGCTGGCAACCGCCTGAACCGGAAAATCTGGGCGGCCTGACAGAAATCCTTGATCCCGAATCACCGGTCACCCGCTGCTACAAAAAGTACGTCCGTTTTTTCAAAGGCGGAGAATAACTGCCCCCCGCACGGCAGCCCCTGCGCTCCGCCAAAGTCCTCTCCGCCACATGCCAGCAGCCCCCCGCACCGACGCGGCACATCTCAGGCCCGCTGTGCGCCGCATGAAGGGGTCGCGCCATGCATCCGGCACACCGTCGAAAAAACCTTCCCGCTTTTTTGCACACTTTTTTCTTGACGGGCACATGCTATTCTGTCAGAAAGCTTTTCCGCGCTGTGTGCACCAGTACGCAAGCGTCAAGCGTCCCCATCGTCTAGCCTGGCCTAGGACACCTGCCTTTCACGCAGGCGACAGGGGTTCAAATCCCCTTGGGGACGCCAAAATGAAGATAAGCACTCATGCCCGCGCATGAGTGCTTTTTCTTTTGCCTGAACAAGCATCATTTTCCCCCTGCGCCGGACCCGGCTGGCACGGCGCCCACCTGACCCTGCAGGCTTGCGGTAGCAAAGCCCGAAGCCCCTACGATGAACGGACATCACGCATTAGCTCTGCGGGACTGCGCCCGAAATAACGTTTGAATTCGCGGCTGAACTGAGACGGACTTTCGTATCCGACCTCATCTGCTGCCAGATAAGCTTTCATTCCCTGCTGGACGATAAGGTCTCTGGCGCGCGAAAGTCGTATTTTCTTTAAATACTGCAACGGCGAATCTGCCGTAATATCCTTGAACGCCTTATGAAAAGCAGAAACACTCATATGCACGGAATCTGCAAGCTGCTGAATATCAAATTTTTCAGAGTAGCTGCCTTCCATCATGTGTATAATTCTGGCCACCTGCGAAAAAGAACCGCTTCCCCGCACAAGAGAATACAACACGGGAGCCTGATTTCCGCATAATGCTCTGTAATACACCTCCCGTACCAGCCCCGGCCCCAGTATTCTGGCTTCCTGTTCACTCTGCAGTGCTTTAACCAACTTCACAGCAGCGTCTTTCATATCCGCGTCCATAGCCGAAGGGCCAATGGCAAGCTGCCGCCCGTCAGAAACTGCCACAGACGGATTATCCTGCCTTTCCATCATACTTATCAGATTATTCAGCTGCCCGATGTCAATGTCGATAAACATCCCCAGTAACGGGTTTTCCTGACTGGGAAAGGATTCGCACTCAAACGGCATGGCGACCGAAGTCACAAGATAGTTATCCACATCGTATCTGAAAGTCTGACCGCCGACATACGCCACTTTATGTCCTGATACGACTATACATATTCCAGGATTATACAGCATCGGTCTGCGTGCTACATGCCTTGTCTCCTTAAAAAAACGGACACCTGGAAGCCTGGACTCAACAGCGCCGCCGTCGACACCGGCAATCTCATCAAGCAGTTTCACCATACCGGACATAGATATTCCTCCATACGCAGCAATGCAGTGTAAACACCATATCCTATGTAATTTCAACCCCGCCCTGCCGCAGTTAGAGGATTAGGCAAGTTTTAAAGAGAAACGTGCGTTCCAGACAAGGAGCAATGCCTTTACATATTTCATGCAGACAAAATCAGACAAGTGAACCCTTATGAACTGCAAATCTCGCAATTCCGCACGGTTCATCTGATAACATATGGTTCCGGAATCAGAACCTTTAAGACAACGCTGCCGCCGGCACTGTTTTACAAACAAACGCAGCTCATACGGAGGAAACAATGACCTGGGACAAAACGTTCAAGCCAAGTGCACAAGTACTTCATAAAAAAGTCATCTATCCCAACAGATACGGGATTCTCATCTCTGCCGACATGTACATGCCGCGTACTATGGACCCAAACCGGCAGCTTCCGGCACTCATTGTCGGCACACCCTACGGCGGAGTGAAGGAACAAGGCGCAGGTATCTACGCACAGACCATGGCGGAACGCGGCTTTGTAGCCATTGCGTTTGATGAATCCTTTAACGGCGAAAGCGGCGGCAACCCCAGACACATATCCTCTCCTGAAATTTTTACGGAGGACTTCAGTGCGGGCGTTGATTTTTTGGGCACAACACCTTTTGTGGACAGAGAAAAAATCGGCGTCATAGGAATCTGCGGCAGCGGAGCATTTGCCCTTAAAGCCGCACAGGCTGACCGCCGGATTAAAGCCGTCGCGACCGCCAGCATGTATGACATGAGTCGGGTAATCAGGTACGGTTGGCTTGATTCTTTGTCGGACGAAGAACGCAATACAATGCTGGATGAACTCGGAATGCAACGCTGGAAAGATTTTGAGAGCAAAGCACCGCTACTGCCGGCAGGCTTTCCGGACACCCCAAGCGATTCGATCCCGCAGGGACTGGACCCCATAAGCAGTGAGTTCTGGGAATACTACGCCATGAAGCGGGGGCATCATCCCCGTTCACACGGACCGTTTACAGTAACAAGCAACATGGCTTTCATAAACTTCCCTCTGCTGGATTTCATCGAAACAATATCGCCCCGCCCTATTCTGTTCATTATCGGCGAAAAGGCACACTCGCGTTACTTTACAGAAGACGCTTACAAAATGGCTGAAGAACCGAAAGAGCTCTTTATCGTTCCCGAAGCAAGACATATCGACCTGTACGACCGCATGGACATAATTCCTTTTGGCAAACTGGATGACTTTTTCAAAAAAGCCCTTGGGTAAAAAGGCATGAGCCGCGGTAGCAGACTGACAGGCCATTTACACATAGCATTCTCTACCGCGGATTATAACACTCAGACTCAATAACCATCCTGAGCGAAACAACTTTGGAGGCAAATATAAATGAACACCACATTTCAGGGAGATGGAATTTTTCCCAAGGGGCCGGAAAACAAATCTTATGCACAGTATTTTACCGGGACTAGCTATCTGGAAATACTGTCTGCTGAAGGCGTTGTCATCGGTAACGTCACCTTTGAACCGGGCTGCCGCAACTTCTGGCATATCCACCGCAAGGGTGGTCAGGTTCTGCTCGTGACCGGCGGCCGCGGCTGGTATCAGGAAGAAGGAAAACCCGCGCAGGAGCTGCGTGCCGGAGACGTTGTGAATATTCCGCCGGATACCAAGCACTGGCACGGTGCCGCCAGAGATAGCTGGTTTGCCCATCTCGCCGTGGAAGTGCCTGCGGAGGGGAGATCCAACGAATGGCTGGAACCTGTTTCCGACGAGGAATACAACGCGCTCAGCTAATGAGCTGCGCCGTAGCACCGCAAGGACACTGATATGAATATCGAACAATTAACGGCTATTGCGGTTGCTGCCATAATTTTGGGAACCGTTGCCGCATCGGAGGTACAGGCCATGAACAATGCACTGGATGCGCGGCAACAGGCCATTGTGGCCATCGCCGCCTTTACGGCTAGCGGTGACATGGGGCGCCTTACTCCTGCGCTGCATGAAGGGCTGAATTCCGGCCTGACGGTCAATGAGGTGAAGGAAATCCTCGTGCAGATGTACGCCTACACCGGATTCCCGCGGAGCCTGAACGGCATGGCTGCCTTCATGAAGGTTGTGGACGAACGCAAGGCCAAAGGGATTCTGGACGAGATAGGCAGGGACGCCAGCCCCATTCCAGCCGACCTGGACAAGGATGCCTATGGTGCCCGTGTCCGGGCGGATTTGTCCGGTCTGAAGGACGTTCCGCCTCCTGCTGCATGGCAGGAGTTTTCACCTGTTATCGATGACTTTCTCAAGCAACATCTTTTTGCCGACATCTTCGCCCGCGACGTACTGACCCGTCAGGAACGCGAGTTGGCGACAGTCGCTGCGCTTGCAAATATGACCGGCACGGCGGGGCAGCTCTCTTACCATTTGGGGGCAGCCATGAACACGGGACTGACCGAGGCGCAGATGCAGAGCTTTGTGACGGTACTCGCGGCCAAGGTGGGTGAAGACGAGGCCGCAATTGCCGGAGAGGTGCTCGAGGGCGTTCTGGCCAAACGCAAATAGCCCAATCGGAAAATGACGCATCAGGTTGTACGTTCCTTCTCCGGTGCTCTCAGGTACCGGAGAAGGGGCGGCAACACCAGAAAAAAAGCAGCAAAACGTGCTGTAGCGGTACTATCTCATAAGCAAAACAATTCTTTGTATCTCGTCGAGCCCCAGAGCAAAGGGCAACTCTGACCTTCTGTGCGATGCCTTCATGCATGGAGCGACTGAAGCCGGACATACGGTGGAAAAGGTCCGCCTTGCGGAGAAGAATATCAACTACTGCACAGGGTGCTGCAGCTGTATCGGCGGCTCTGGCGTCTGTGCGCAGCAGGATGATATGGCAGACATTCTGGGCAAGCTGATCGCTGCCGATGTGATTGTTTTTGCCACGCCGGTGTATTTCCGGTCCTTCAACGGCCCCATGAAGACGTTCATCGACCGGGTGTGTCCCGTCTACACGCACGTCAGTGACAAGGACGTGTATTTTATCATCTCCGCAGCTGGCGGTGCCCTGCCGGTGGAAAGCACGGTGCAGAGTTTTAGGACGTTTACCGGGTGTCTGCGCAATATCAGGGAAAAGGGAACGATTTCCATTACTGGCGTGTGGGATGAAGATTCGGTTAAGGGAACCCGCGCGCTGCAACAGGCACATGCGGCTGGATTGAAGGCCTGATCATCGTTCCCGGTCTGGTGGATTACCATGGGAGGTCATGATGAAGAATGGTGTATGGTTTCTGGTGTCACTCTGTGTCGTTATGCTTTTTTCCGTAACAGTCTCTTTTGCCAATGAAACCGGAGAACATCCCATGCAGATGGTCGTACACGCAAATGGTCAGGATATCGTCTTCGCATTGAATGAGAGCCCGGCGTCCAAGTCATTGCTTGTTCAGTTACCCATGGAAATTGCCGTTGAAAACTATGGGAACAATGAGAAAATTTTTTCCCCCCCGAAAAAACTGAATACGTCCGACACGCCGTTGGCTGGCGATGTGCGCTCCGGCACTCTGGCTTACTACGCACCCTGGGGTGACGTGGTGATGTTCTATGGCAGCTTCCATTCCGCGCCGGGCCTGTATGAACTCGGCCACGCCGTTCAGGGCGGTGAATATATCCGGGAGTTGTCCGGCATGATTATGGTTGCTGCTGACGTTTCGCAATAAGGCTAAGAAAAATTCAGAGCTAATTCCTTAACTAGTTTATCAATTATGAAATAATATAATGGCTGTTAAAATGACTAAGACAACGTACTGACGCTGATCGCCGCTTTGTTTGCAGCGTGTCCATGACGTGTCAGAATCCGTGTCAAACGTGCCTACGGCTGACAAGTGCAGCCAAGACATTGTTGTTTTTATTGCTGTAACCAGCTTTGCTTGGCTGGCATTCCTGCCTTTCACGCAGGCGACAGGGGTTCAAATCCCCTTGGGGACGCCAAAATGAAGATAAGCACTCATGCCCGCGCATGAGTGCTTTTTCTTTTGCCTCATCTTCCTGTGCTAAAGAGCCATAAAAAACGAATAGTAGCGGAGAGGCGACGCCGTCTGTTTCTGCCGGTCCTGATAAGACAAATGCTCGAAGCCGCCCGGACTCAGCTAGCCTAGCGAGGCATGTCACCTTTTCCGGCTATACAATGCTTCCAGATATCCCTGCTTCCAGATATCCCACTGATACGCAACTGCCGGAACCAATCGCGGACAGACCTGCATAGCCTCCACTTTCAAGCTTCCTAAAATTGAGGGGGGATTACCCTTCACCAGGTATTCAGGAACATTGAAAAACTGAATATAAAAGTGACACAAATTAAAAAAGTGCATGCTGTGCTACGATACGAAGACTCCTTTGTGGCAGAAGCAGAAGCCGAAGCCTCGCTTTTTTGGGCAACAGAAGCCCTTTCAGCACTTTTTCCTGTCTGAATAACCATTGTGGCAAGCGAAAACATGGCCACGATCAGAAAACTATATTTATAAATGGCCTGAGGGCCTTCAATTCGGTGCATTACAAGGTAATAAAGCAGAAGCCCTAAGAAACTTGCAACCAATCCTAAAAAAACCTTATTCATTTTCATCCTTCACCTCTTTTCCATAAACATGACAGAAACAGAACAGATATGAACCGCGCTCATTGCACCATCAGCTTTTCTGCGTGCTTACCCCCATTGCGAGCTACGCACCCTGCCCACTCATCTGAATTGTATAGTTTCAAAACTTCACAGACTCCTGCTGTCGCCTGCATTTTTTAAAAAACTCCAGTCCGAAATGACCATGCCTTTCATTATCACCTGATCGGAACAAGCGTATTCCTGCCTTACCAAAGCAGACACGCATCAATCACTGAAGGCTATCAACAAAATAAGATAGATTTCAGTTTGGCGTAAAGGCAACTTCACCTTCGCCATAAAGAACTCGGTGATAATTATCGCAAACCGGAATCGATAAAGACTTTCATCATCATCGACAGGTCATGTCAATCACAAACAGATCGAAAAATGATTCATTTTCATATCAACTTCTCCGGTAATCCCCCCGCAAGCCGATAATTGAACAAAGAGTTTCCCGTGCTGTGGAAACACGTCCAGCAAGTGTAAGAACGTCTTTCGCCATCCCGCAGCATTGCATCATCAACCTTGAGTCGCCCCTGCCACACAGTAGTGCGTAAACTTTTCCGTCAAGAACAACTGCCACTTGTTCTTACCAAACGACGGCACATCCTGCGTACGTCTGCACGCAGGGCATTCGCACGTCCGGCTTTCCGCTATGCGGGTAACCGCCCGACCAACCACAACCATTGGTCGCACCATTGGCCGCAACCATTGCATGAACGTGGTTCAATAGACGCAACAAACAGACCGGCGAAGCGGCTTCGGTTCAAAGGCGGGATTTCCGGCACAAAAAAATCGATCATACAAAGCAGCGGTACCCACCCATGCCATGTCCCGTACAGCCGGCGGCAAGGTGCAGCCATCCGCCACTGCCTTCCGCATTGCTGCACGGCAATAATGGACAGAGGCAACATGCCCCGTTATGTTCTCTGTCCTTCCGGCGGGTACCCCGCCGGTGCCCCTTCAAGTCAGGTCATACAACACAGGATGAACTCAATGCCTCATACCCGCCCCATGCTCCTGTTTTTTACCGGCGCCATCCTGCTGGTTCTTTTTTCCGCAGTCCCCCGGGCGCAGGCAGGCAACGGCACGCTGGTTCTGGGAGCAGCGGAGATGTGCCGGCAAGAACATGTTCAGCTGGTAGGACAGTTGTACTCCGCCATTTTCGCCCATGTGCAGCGCGATGTCTCCATCAGGCCGCTGCCTCTCAAGCGCCTTGAAAAACTGGTCGAATCCGGCAAGCTGGACGGAGATTTTCTGAGGGCGGACGACGGCACCAACCTGAACGGCATGCTGGTGAAGGTGGACGAACCTGTTTTTGACATACGCTACAGCCTGTATGTCACAGACCCTGAGCTGCAGGATATCTCCACGCTGCAGAGACTGACACGCCCCGGCACCAGAGCGCTGCAGGTAGGCTATATACGCGGTTCGGTCACAGGACGCATAGCCGCGCAGACCCTTGCCGCGGGCCACACCATTTACAGACTGAACACCTACGCGCAGGGCATAGACATGCTGCGCGCGGGCCGCATAGACATGCTTATAGGTGCAGCCATCGTGCTGGACTGTATGCTGGCGGCACGCAACGATGCACAGCCCGCCGTCATCAAAACCGGCAAAGCTGTCGAGCTGCCGGGCTACATCTATCTGTCGGCCAGACACGCAGATCTGGCTCCCCGCCTGAAAGAGGCAATCCGCCGGATGAAGCAGGACGGCTCGTTCCGCGCTCTTCTGCGCGAAGCAGACCGGTTGTAGCACCGCGGCAGTAAGGCCGCAAAAAAAAGCGGGCCGCATGATGCGCAGCCCGCCCGTAAAATCAGTTATTGTAGACAGATCACCAGTTTTCCGCGCCGCCGTCATCGGGATGACGTGCATCTGCGGCAGCCACCTTGGTTTCATTCTGCGGATGCACATAGACCTGCGCCGGATACTTTCCTTCCACCTGCGGCACCTGCAGGCCCAGCTTTGCCTCATGGTTCACCAGAATGGGACCGCTGAGATTGAGCGCTGTCTTGTCGGGCTGACCGGGGGGAATGGATACGGTGACCAGCACGGCAACCTGTCTGATGTTGCGCAGGCGCAGCAGTTTCTGCTCTGCATCGCTCACCTTTATCTGATAGTCGCTGAGAAAACTGTACGGGTCGGCGACCAGCAGCCCCAGGCGGGCGTCATCAATGCTTTGCAGCACAAGAAAAGGCGCGTCTTCACGCAATTTAAGCAGCGTGAATTCGTGCTGATTTTCAAAGCCCATGATACCGCGCGGAAAATAGATCACCTTGCTGGGCAGGATGCGCTGCTTTCCGAGACGAGTCTGGATTTCTATTTCTTTTTCGCGTGCCATAATTGAGTCGCTGCGAGCAGGTCCGCATCGCTGGTTTCAAGTGCCTGACGGTTCTGGTCACGAACGCGCATGTATACCTCTTCCCGGTACACGGTCATGTCTCCGGGCACATCGAGACCTATCTTGATCTGCTTGCCCTGCACACTCAGGACAGTGATCTTGATGGTATCGCCCAGGTACAGGCTTTCTCCCGGACGGCGCGTCAATATAAGCATACGCTGCTCGTTTACAGGTAATTGGTCAGGTTCATCTGCATGATCATGGAGGACGACTTGAGCACGCTGTTATAGATGAGCTGCTGCTGCGCAAGGCGGGTCATCAGCTCGGCAACGTCCACATCTTCAATGTCGCTCATACGGCTTTTGTCGTCCAGCTCCGCGGTTGTCAACACATTTTTGGCCACGTCCAGCCGGTTTTCACGGCCGCCTATGCTGGCCACCTGTGTCATCACATGCTGCCCCACATCGTCCAGAGCAGCAAGCGAACGTTGAATTCCGGCCTGATTGTTGGTCTCGGCAAAGGCCACCAGTTCGCCCACCACCTCAAACAGGTTGCTGGTGCCGCCGCCCATGGCCACCTGCGGGCCCGAACCGTCCGGCGGATTATATATTCCGCCGAAAATATCCTTGCCCACGCTGTTGATGGTCAGATGTTCGCCCGGAGAAATTTCAAGCTGGATGTCCGCACGGTGGGGCCGCAGTATAAACTGGTCGCCCGGATTGACAGCCGAACCGGCACCGGAACTCAGCTCCAGAAAACCGCCGGGAATAAGCAGCGAGGCGGAACTGCCGGTGCCCGAGGTGGTATTGCCCTCCACCCAGGTACTGCCGTTGTCCGTGCTGTACGAATATGTGATGCCGGACGCAAGGTCTGTTCCGGAATCAATCCGCACCATCACATCGCTTTTGAAATAACCGTTGCCCGACGCATTCACCAGATTATTGCCGTATGACTGCACCGTGGTGGAGTCGTTGTCATCCCCTTTGTACACGGCGGTGGGACGCACATACAGCCATGTGCCGTTGTCGGTCTCGTGCGGGTTGTCGGGGTTCACAGCGGAAACGGTGCGGCCCGCGGGCAGTTCCACCTGCACGCTGCCGGCGGTCAGTGTCGTGCCGCCGGCAGAAAGTGTGCCCGTCTGCCATGTATCGCCGCCGTCATTGGAATACCGGTAGCTCAGCGCGTCGGTACCCACCTGACCGTTGCTGGTAAACTGGATGAGCATGGTCTTTTCCAGACTGCCGCTTACCGAAAACGACGCGCCGGAAAAAGCCGTATCAATGGTGGAAACATTGAGCCCCTGCACAAATGCGGGCTGGTCCGTCTTATGACCGGCAAAAATGTGCCGTCCTTCCACCCGCGTATTGGCAAGGTTGATCAGCTGCTCGTACTGCTGACGCAGTTCAAAGCTTATCTGCTCGCGGTTGTTGGCGTCCAGCGTGCCCGTGGCTGCCTGTTCCGCCAGCCCCTTGATGCGCGTAAGCACGGTGTTCACCTGTGTCAGGGTCTGGTCCGCGGTTGCCAGCCAGCTGGTGGCGGTGTCCACATTGCTGCGGTACTGCTTGATGGCGGCCAGAGAATCGCGGTACCCCATCACCCGCGCCGCGCCCACAGGATCATCCGAAGGCTTGTTGATGCGCTTCTGGCTGGAAGCCTGAATGTTGGAGTCCATCAGGTTAGACAGCGACATGTTCATGTTGCTGATGAAGTTATCAAAAAGACTGCGCTGTGATACCCGCATGATTCATTCCTCCGCAGGGCTGCCGTGGCAGCTTCCCGCATGTGCCGCTACTGCTTGAGTCCCAGAAGCACCTGCAGCATTTCGTCGGCCGTGGTCACCAGCTTGGCGGCCGCCTTGTATGAATGCTGAAATTTGACAAGGCTGCTCATCTCCTCGTCCAGATTCACCCCGGCAACGGAATCCTGTCGCGCACTCAGGTCGTCGGCCAGCGTGCCGTAAAAATCCGACCCGAACTTGGCCTGCGCCGTATCCGAACCAACGTTGGCGGAAATGGTGTTGAAATATTCCGAAAGTGACTGATTGCGTCCCTGTTCGTAGCTTGTGGGAATATCGAGCTTTTTGGTTGCCAGTCCGCTGATGGCCGTGGCGGTGTCGTTGTCGCCCACATTGGCTTCTCCGCCGCCGTTGATGCGTCCGGCGTTGATGCGGCTCACATCGGCCAGCACTTCGGGACGCATGCCCAGCGTCACCGCCGAATCACCCTGAAAATATGTATTGATGCCCAGTGCAGCCAGCAATCCCGTGCTGTCGTCGGCAAAGCCGAACTGATAACCGTCGGCAGCATCCAGCACCAGCTGGTTGTCTGCTATGGACGCGGTGACATACCCGCCCCACGATGTGTTTATGGCATTCACCACATCGTCAAGCGTATGCACAGAAGGATCGAAGTTGGCTCCGCCGCCGAAATCAAGCGGGCCGAAAGAGGCCCCGGAGGCCAGTTCGCCCGTTGCAGAGTCAAAAAAGTACATCGTGAGGTTGCCGGACTTCAGCTTGTCGAAATAGGACAGACCGGAAGACGCATCGCCCAGCGCCAGCGCAGGGTCGTTCACACTGTCGCCGCCGCGTGTGTAGTCAAGATGGCCCAGACCGGCACCCTGACTGTGCAGATAGTTGACCTGCCACGCCAGCTCGCGGGAAAAAGCATCCAGCTTTTCCTGATATTTTCCCAGATTGGCATCACGGAAGCTGAAATAGCCGGCCAGAGTACCGCCCACAAGGCGCCGCGGATTGTCGCCGCCCTCGGCAAACGCCATGGGGGTTATGTTCAGCGGTTCAGTGGTGGGCCGCACCCAGTACAGACCGCTTTTGGGCACGATGGTAAATTCGTCCCCTGCGGCAAGGTCATTGGCACCGGCATTGAAGTATATATCAAGACCGTCCACATGCACTTTGCCGGTTTGCGCATTGGCCTGAAACTCTTTGGGCAGCCCCGTGGTCTCGTCCGTCAGCCATGTGCGGCCACCGTCGTACGAAACCTTGAACGTGGCGCCGCCGCCCACGGCCCCGCCGGAAACAATCTCCAGCGTGTATTCACGGGCCGAAGAACCTTCAAAGACAATCTCGCCGTCAAAAGGCGGCACGCCCTTGACCACGGCGCTGGTTTTGGGGCCTTCAAATTTCAGCTCAAACGATTCCTCTCCGTCCACCAGCGTATGCCCGGCCTTGGTGTTGACCACAAAGTCACCGCTGCCTCTGTCGATGACATCCACATCCATGATGGCCGCCAGTTCGCGTACCATCTGGTTGCGCTGGTCAAGCAGCGTGTTGGCGTTGTTTGATCCGGGAATATCGTGCACCTGAATGGAACGGTTCAGCTCGGCGATATCCTTGATAAGCTTGTTTGCTTTGTCCACATCCTGCCGGATGTACTCATCCATCTGGTGTTCCAGCTGATTCATGGAATCCGCTGTACTGTTGATGAGACTTGTCAGGCTCTGGGTGTGTGCCAGCAAAGCTTCGCGCGTGGCCTTGTCGTCAGGACGCTGCGCCAGCTGCTGCCAGTCGGTGAAAAACTGCGAAAGCGCGGCGTTTATGCCTTTTGAATTGGATTCGTTGAAAAGACTCTCGACGCTCTGCAGCATCTGATGCTGCGCTTTCCACCGCTGCTCGGTGGCAAAGTGATCGTGGTATTCCTGTTCAATAAAGGTATTGAAGTACCGGAAAACCTCCGCCGCCTTGACGCCGGTTCCCATCTGGCCGGGTTTCCAGTCGATGGGGGTTTTGGCTTCAAAACGTACGGCCTGACGCGAATACCCGGGGGTGTTCACGTTGGCGATATTGTTACCTGTGGTCTGGATGGCGCTCTGCGACGCAAACAGCGCATCCTTGCCCACGCTGAGCAGCGAGTTAAGCGTCATTACAGCCTCCCGCTGAGCAGTGCGGCCTGAGGTCTGTGGGTGGTGTAGCGCCCGCGGCCGCCGTAGGTCATACGGGTATCCGGCTGGATACGTTCATGCATGAAAGAAAGCATTTTCTGGCTCTGATCCATAAGCGCCAGCGCCAGCTCTGCATTGCGCGAAGCCATACGCGAACAGGTCTGCTCAAGTTCGTCGATGCGCTGCAGGGCATCACGCACAGGAGCCGCCGTCTCTTCATCCAGACTGTCGCAGTATTCCTGCAGACGCACGCCGTTCATGGCTTCCTTAAGCTCCACACGCTCGGAAGCCACCTGACGCACCAGTTCATGAATCATCATCTCCACATGGCTCACATCATCGGGACGACGTTCACGCAGGTGGGAAAACTCTTCCTCAAGCAGTGTTTCAAGATAGTGCAGCGCGCCTTTCTGGCGGACAAGATTGCCGAGCAGATAACCGGTCATATCCTTTACCTCCGTCAGCCGCGTTTACCTATGGAAAGCCCCGCCATCAGCCGGTTTCTGATCTGCTCGGGGTTCCATGCAAGTTCACCCTGACGCAGTTCGAAGTGCAGATGGGGGCCTGTGGAGCGGCCTGTGTCACCTACTTCAGCAATTTTCCTGCCAGCCGTGACAACATCCCCCACTTCCACATTCAGTTCACTGTTGTGACCGTAATAACTGCGCCACCCGCCGGCGTGTTCCAGCACCACCAGTTTGCCGTAGTCTCCCTTTTCTCCGGCAAAAACCACCTTTCCGTCCCAGCAGGCTGCCACGGGTTCGCCTTCTTCTCCGGCGATATCAAGCCCCGCGTGCCATTCCCGTTCACCTGTAAACGGGTCCGGACGCCAGCCGAAACCGGACGATATTCTGCCCGGCAGCGGCCAGTGCAGCGAGACGGGAGCGGCATCGCTTTGTGCGGGGCCGCCCATGCCGCCCGCGGCTTCAACCTGCTGCGGGGCATCCTGCGGTGCGGCATTCTGCCGTATGCGCCGGGCAAGCGCCTCCACCTGTGTAAATATCTTTTTGTCTTCAGAAGAAAACGCGGGAGGAACCGATGACAAAGGCGGATGCTCCGCCGGAGCAGAATCCGCCAAGACAGATTTGCCCGCACCGGTCTGCGGCTGTTCCAGCGGCGTGTACATGGCCTCGTCTCCGTCCTGCGGAACCGCATCACCGGCCGCGGCATCTTCCGGTAACGCCGCGGCACCGTCTCTGAGAGAGAGCGGGCGTACTGCCGCGGCACCTGTCATGGCGCCGGGCGATGTGGTGCGGCTGGCATCCTCCAGCCTTCCCTGCAGCTGTTCATACAGCATATCTGCCAGCCCTATGCCGCCTGCCGAAGCCATTTTCTTGGCCAGCTCCTGATCAAACATGGACTGGTACATTTCTTCGTCGCGGCTGTGCAGGTAACCTTCTTTGGGCACGGTCGCGCGCATCTGCTGCCACAGTTTCTGAATGAACAGTGATTCAAAGCCTTCGCACGATTCGCGCAGACGCTGCTCGCGCGACTTGCTGTCGCCCAGCCGCTGACGCAGCGCGTCCATCTCGCGCTTGCGCCGCACAAGCTCCTGCCCTTCAAGGGCGGAAGATGCCATGCCGGAATCGTACAAAGGGCCGCTCATGCTAGATGACCTCCAGCTCCGCGTGCAGCGCGCCCGCCGCCTTGAGCGTGCGCAGTATGGAAATAAGATCGCGCGGTGTGGCGCCTATGGAATTCAGGCCGTCCACAAGTTCCTGCAGCGTGGCTCCTTCCATCATCACCAGCCGCCGGTTCTCTTCCTGTGCGGCTATATCCGTCTGCGGAGTGACCACGGTCTGCCCCGGGCTGAAGGCTCCGGGCTGCGAAACCTGCGGATTTTCCTGCACCACTATCTGCAGGTTGCCATGCGACACGGCAACCTTGGAAATCCGCACACTGTTACCCACCACAACGGTTCCGGTCTTTTCATCCACCACCACACGGGCGGGGCTGTCCGGCGTTACGGGCAGGTTTTCCAGCGAAGCCATCAGCGGCACCAGATTGCCCCTGTAGGCGGGCGGCACCATGATGTCCACGGTGGCTATATCGCGCGCACTGGCAAACTGGCCGCCCATGTTGTCATTAAGCCTGTCCACCACCTGCATGGTTGTGGAAAAATCCTGCACGTTCATATGCAGCGTCAGCTTGTTCTGGGTGTTGAATTCAAACGGCACGGCACGCTCCACCACGGCACCGCCGGGAATGCGGCCCACGGTGGTGATGTTCTTCTGCGCCCGCGCCGCATCGCCTTCCGCCGAAAAACCGCCCAGGGCAAGCGGTCCCTGTGCCAGCGCATACACCTTGCCGTCCACCCCTTTCATGGGTGTCATCAACAACACGCCGCCCAGCAGACTGGTGGCGTCTCCCAGCGATGATACCGTAATATCCAGACGCGAACCCGGACGGGCCGACACGGGCATGCGCGTGGTCACCATCACAGCGGCCACGTTTTTAGGTGTCAGCTTGGTGCGGTCCACGGCTATGCCCATCTTGTCGAGCATGTTCACCATGGAGCTTATGGTGAACGTGGATGATTTTTTGTCACCCGTACCGCCAAGCCCCACCACAAGCCCGTAGCCCATGAGGTCGTTGTCGCGCACACCGCCGAACGAGGCTATGTCCTTGATGCGTACAGCCTGGGCGGGCGACGGCAGCAGCAGGACAGCCAGCAGAAAAAGCAGCGCGCCACGGCGGAAGCAACGGGTAAAAAAGGTCATGTGTGTGCGCTCCTAAAACGGCCAGAGGTTGTCCATGAGCCGGGTGAACCAGCCCACACGCTGTTTGTCCGAAATGACACCCTTGCCGTAATAGGAAATGCGGGCATCAGCCATCTGGGTGGACATGACGGAGTTGTCGTCCGCCACGTCCGAAGTGCGCACCAGCCCGCTCACCGTCACTATCTGGGTTTCTTCGTTCACTCTGGTTTCACGCGACCCCTCGACCTGCATCAGACCTCCGGGCAGCACCCGTGTCACCCTTGCGGCAATGGTGGCGGTGACAGTGTTTTCGCGGGTTGTCTCTCCGTCGCCGGAAAAATCGCTTACAGAGCTGAACTTGAGCAGCGGCACATCGCCAGTGCGGCCGCTGAGCAGCGTCTGCCCGGGAATGATGCCCACCTTGCTGCGGTCGAAAAACGAAGAAACGCCGTACTCGCCGGTGGATTCTTTATTGGTGGAGGTGGATGCCTTGTTCTCGGCCTTGGAATTTTCCACTATATTTATAAGGACAATGTCCCCCACGCGGCGTGCTCTGTAGTCGGCATAGAGCAGGTCTGCGTTTTCATCGCTGAACAGCGAACCGGGATTTTCGGCTTTTTCCTCCGGCGTGGTGACCACAGGCGGCGGCACAAGCCCGGGTTCGGGCGACGGCGCCTGTCTGGCGGCCGTGCAGCCGGAAGCTGCCAGCAGCAGCATGCATATGACTGCGTATCTCATGATATCCACTCCTCCGGACGCCGGTGCGGCCGGCTATTGCACAATGACGGTGGTCGGATCTTTGACGGTGGCATACACCTGCCTGCGACTTTGCAAATTCCGAACCGGAATGGAATCTCCGGCGGCACCGTCTGCCAGCGCTTCTGCAGGCACGGTAAGCAGAATGCGGCTGCCGCGGAAAACCAGATCAACCCTGTCTCCGCGCGCCACAGTGGGCATTATTTCAAGATCGGCTGCATAGATGACCTGCCCCTGCCCCACGGCCCGCGTCAGGCGCCACGGGCCGCCTTTGCCGTCCCACGGGTCTCCGCGCATGAACGCCCTGTTCTTGCGCACCATGGTCACAGCATCCGGCCCCAGCAGATCGCCCCTGTTAACAGGAAACGCCGCAGCCGGAACCCCCGTCCACACATCCACAAACACACTGCCCGTGGCCTGACGCACCACCTCTCCGGTGGGCCGCACTTCGGCCAGCCTCAGCGACAGCCTTCCGGCACGGACATCGTCCGTCATCAGCATGACAGTGTTCAGCGGGTCTTCCACAAACATGAACGCAGGCAGCCTGTAATCCCGCAGCGAGGCTTCGCCTTCCAGTGCGGCCAGCCGCGGAGTCAGCGAGTCCGCCACCACCTTGCGCAAAGCGGCCTCGTCATACAGGCCGCCCCCTTTCTGCACCGCCATGGAAGCGGGGTACAGGCATTTGCGGTGGTGTTCCGGCAGGTACCGGCGCATGGCACGCTTCAGCCGCGGGCCGGTTATGCTCATGGTTCTGCCGGTCTTATCCGGTGATTCCCACAACGGCCGGCGGGCAAGCTGCTGCCACAGTTCCGGCGGCATTTCTCCCACGGGTGAAGCTATTTCACCCAGCAGCACCATATCTCCGTGCACCACCGCCGCATCGCGCAGCTGCAGACGCCACGTACCCGTAAGAGAAGCTCCGGCGGGAACAGCAGCCAGCACGGCCAGCAGCACGGCCAGCAGCACGGCCAGCAGCACCATGTGCAGGCCCCGCAGGCCACACCGCGAAAGAGACTCTGCCGCGGCGCCTGAATACGGTTTTGCAACGGACATCCACATACGCACGATCCCCCGCAGACGCATCAGGCGCGCTTGAGCTGGGTTGCCGTCTGCAGCATGTTGTCCGAAGCCTGAATGGCCTTGGAGTTCATTTCGTACGCACGCTGCCCCACAATCATATTGACCATTTCGTCCACCACTTCCACGTTGGACATTTCCAGAAAGCCCTGCGCGATGGTGCCCACATTGTCTTCGCCGGGCACGCCCTCCACAGCCACACCGGAAGCCTCCGATGCAAGGTACAGGTTACGTCCGGCGGCCTGCAGTCCCGCGGGGTTGATGAACGTGTACAGCGGGATATCAGCCGCGGCCAGCTCTTCACCGTTCTTATCCAGCGCCGCGATGTGCCCGTTTTCGGTCACCACCACGTTTTTTGTTTCGGGCGGCACGGTGAATTCCGGCTCCAGCGGGTAACCGTTGGCCGTGACCACGGTGCCGTCCTGATTGAGCTTGAAAGCACCTGCGCGCGTGTAAGCCGGTTCGCCGTTCACGGTAACCTGAAAGAACCCGTCACCTTCAATGGCGAGGTCCAGCGGGTTGCCCGTGTTGGAGTAATCGCCCTGAGTGAAAAATTTGTGCACGGTGGTGGGACGCACACCAAGACCCACCTGAATACCCGTGGGAATACGCTGGTCGTTGCCGGTAACCGAGCCTGCGATCTTCATGTTCTGATACATGAGGTCCTCAAACTCGGCGCGGCTCTTTTTAAAGCCCAGTGTGTTCACGTTGGCGAGGTTGTTGGAAATGGTGTCAATATTAAGCTGCTGGGCGATCATACCTGTAGCAGCAGTCCAGAGAGAACGCATCATGACGGATATCCTCCGGTTTGCCGCACGTTACGCACGGCCTCTGCCCACCTGAGTGGTGGCCATTTTGTCCACGGCATCAGTGGTCTGCATAATTTTCTGATAAGCTTCAAACTGACGGTTGGCTTCGATCATGTTGACCATTTCAGTAACAACCTCGACGTTGGCCGTTTCCAGAAACCCCTGAAGCACCACGGGGTTTTCCACAGGAACCTCCTGCGCCTCCGCTCCCTCACGCAGTCGGAAAAGGTTGCTTCCCTGTTTTTCCAGCGCATCCAGATTGTCCAGCGTGACCACCTGCACCTGACCTATCTCTTCACCGTCGGCATAGATGGTGCCGTTTTCCGCCACTGTCAGATTGGCACGCGGCGGAATCTGTATGTCTCCGCCCGCTCCCAGCACGGGCCAGCCCTGCTGCGTCACCAGCTGACCGTCGGAAGTCTGACGGAAGTTGCCGTTACGGGTGTAGAACTCGCCGTCCGGGGTACGCACCTTGAAAAAGCCGTCGCCGTGCACGGCCATGTCCAGCGTACCGCCTGTCAGCTTCAGGCTGCCCTGACTGAAATCGGTCTTGGCCAGCGCTATGCGCGGTTTGGCAATGTGTATCGGCTCCGGAAACATCTTCTTGGAACGCACATTGGGTATGGGTTCCATCACCTCGTCATGGGCAAAGGAAAGAAAAGTGTCCTTGAACGCGAGCACGTCGCGTTTGTACCCGGTGGTATTCACGTTCGCCAGATTGTTGGCGATGTTGTTCAGCCGGTGTTCGTTGGTAAGCGCCCCGAATAACGCGCTATACATACTGTCTTGCATGGCAGCCTCCTTGGCGCGGCGCACAGGCGCCCGCACAGCCGGTCACGATGCAACATGCGGGCCAGCCTGTTCAGCCTTCTTTTAACCGGCGGCGCCGGTTTTTTGGTCTGCGGCCATTGACAACGTCTCGGGAGCAACATATACGATAGCGATTCAAATGTGCGGTTCCCACGTGGATGCTACCTGTTCTGGCCTACGCCGTGCAGGCAGACCGGATTATCACCGGCGGACATTGATACATCCTGTGGCCGCTAAGCGGCTGAACGCGGGGTGGCCGGCAAGGCCCCCTTTTTTTTTGCGGCAAGACCGCATGGTACGATGCATATGACCGTCACAACAATTCACGAACAACTGCTGGAAATCATCACCCCCGTCATCCGGTCCTTCGACCTTGAGTTGTGGGGCATGGACTTTATTCAGGGCGGCAAGGCCGTTCTGCGTATATATATTGACGGACCCGACGGCGTTACCATCGACCAGTGCGCCACTGTCTCGCGGCATATCGGGCTGGCACTGGAAGTCGAAGACATCATTGCCGGGGCTTACAACCTCGAGGTGTCGTCCCCGGGACTGGAACGGCCTTTGTTCAGCGCGGCACAGCTTGCCGCCTATAAAGGACACAAGGCAGAACTGGTGCTGCGCGCCCCCTGTGCGCAGTTTCCCGGACGGAAAAAATTTACCGGCGTTGTCGGAAACGTGGAAGGCGAAAACTTCACTCTGCAGATAGACCCGATGAAAGGCGGCGACAACCTGCAGGAAGAACTCAGCGCGCACTGGGACGATGTGAAAAAAGCCAGACTGATCTACGATTTTGACAGCGAAAAAGGCCAGAAGCGCTAACGGCCGCCCGGACATATCGAGTCGGAGGAATTCCCCATGAGCATGGAATTGAAAAAAGCCATAGACCAGATCAGCAAAGACCGGGGGCTGGACCGGGCACTGCTGGTCGAAACGCTGGAAGAAGCGGTACGTACCTCCGTCATCCGCAAATACGGCGATGAGCTGGACCTTGAAGTCAACTTCAATGAAGAAACAGGCGAAATCGAGGTTTACCAGTTCAAAATCGTGACGGAAGAAGTGGAGGACGAGGCTTCGCAGATTTCTCTGGAAGACGCCCGCGCACACGACCCCAGCGTCCAGCTTGACGACGAGATGGGCTTTCGCCTGAAAATCGAAGATCTGGGCCGTATTGCCGCCCAGTCCGCCAAGCAGGTCATCATCCAGCGCATGCGGGATGCCGAGCAGGAAATCATATACGAAGAATTCAAGGACCGCCTGAACGAAGTCGCCAGCGGCATCATTCAGCGCAGAGACAAAACCGGCTGGATCATCAATCTGGGCCGTACCGAAGCGCTGCTGCCCAAAGACGAACAGATTCCGCGCGAACACTACAAGCGCGGCGACCGCGTGCAGGCCATCATCATAGAAGTGCGCAAGGAAGGCCGCGGCCCGCAGGTTGTGGTATCCCGTTCGCACCCCGACTACATGGCCGCGCTGTTCAAACGCGAAGTGCCCGAAGTGGATGACGAAACCGTTCAGGTGATGGGTGTTGCCCGCGATCCGGGCAGCCGCGCCAAAGTGGCTGTCACCTCGCGGGACCGCGATGTCGATCCGGTGGGTGCCTGTGTGGGCATACGCGGTTCGCGCATTCAGAATATCGTGCAGGAACTGCGCGGCGAACGCATCGACATAGTGGTGTGGAGTCCCGACATCGCAACCTATGCACGCAACGCCCTCAGCCCCGCCGTGATCAGCCGCATCATTGTGGACGAAGAGGAAAACATGCTCGAAGTGGTTGTGCCTGACGATCAGCTGACCAATGCCATCGGCAGAAAGGGTCAGAACGTCAAACTGGCATCCAAACTGCTGGGCTGGAAAATAGATATTTACACCGAGACCCGCTACAACGAAGCCAACGCCATAGGGCGCGGTCTCGAACAGCTGGCCAGCGTGGCCGAAGTGCCCATCGAGCAGTTTGTGGCCGCGGGCTTCTCGTCCATAGAAGAGCTGCGCGACGCCACAGACGAAGAGCTGATGGCCGTGGAAGGCCTTACTCCCGGAAAGATCTCGGATCTGCGGGCTGCCATCAACTTCCTTGCCCCTGTACAGCGCAGCGCTGAAGACGGAGAGGAAGAAGAAGCCGCTGACGGGGAAAACGCCGAATAGTCCGGAAGCCGATGACTGACGGACAAAAACATATTCCGATACGCACCTGCGTCATCTGCAGGAGACGGTTTGCAAAGAGCGATCTCCTGCGCTACGTCTGCCCCCCGGGTGAGCCTTGCGGCGACCCCGTGGCCGACGAAGCTCAGACCCAGCCGGGCAGAGGCTACTACGTTTGCAGTAGTGAACAATGCAGGCAACGGTTCCCGAAGTTCCGGGGCTGGCGGAGAAAGTGCAAGGGGGTTCACGCATGAGCGAGACTAAAATCAAAATTAAGGACTTGGCCACCGAGCTGAACATCGCTCCGAAAGAAGTGCTGGCAGCGGCCAAGAAACTGGATATTCCGGCGAAAAACGCCACCAGCACGCTGACTACAGAAGAAGCGCGCAAGGTGCGCGGTCAGGTGCAGGAAGCATCGGGCGACGCCAGACGCAAAGACGGCGCTTCGGATGTCATCATCCGCAGACGCCGCAAGGGCTCCGGCGCAAAGCCGGCTGCCCGCGAAGAAGCAGCCCCTGCCGAAACAGAGGCACAGGCCTCTCCCGCGCAGCCCGAAGCCAAGGCGGCCGCACCGGCAGCCGAAGCTGAAGAAGCTCCCGCAGCCAAGCCCGCGCCTGCCAAAGCACGCAAGGCGGAAGCACGGACAGAAGCGCCCAGAGCGCGCATCATCCGGCCAGCCACCCCTCAGGCGGAGGAAAAAGCAGAACCCGCTCCCGAAACGGCCGCGCCCGCGCAGCCCGCACCGGAGGCGCAGTCTGCCGCGCCTGAAAAAGTTGAAGCACATGATGCGGGTGCACCGGTGCAACAGGCGGAAACAACCGAATCCGCTCCGGCTGAACCCGCGGCTGAAAAGGCGCCGGCAGAAAAGCGCCGTTACGAGGTTTCAATGGAACCTGAAAAAGACTCCGTGCAGGCCGACACCGAAGCCGATGGCGACGCTGACGGCGGCAGGAAAAAGAAAAAGAAAAAGAAACGCGAAGAAACCGCAGGGCCTCAGGTCCGTGTCATCTCGCGCCCCGACCCTGCAGCCGTGCAGGCTCAGGCTGCAGCTGCGGCTCAGGCCCGCGAAGAAAGGGCAGAACGTCCTGACCGCGGTCCCCGGCCGGCCGGCGCACGCCCCGCAGGTCCCCGTCCCGGCGGTCCCCGTCAAGGTGACTCGCGTCCCGGCGATGGCCGTCCCGCACCCCGCCCCGGCGCTCCGCGTCCGGGTGGTGCCCGCCCCGCGGCCGGTTTCGGACAGCCCGCTCAGGCCGAAAATTCTTCTCCCTTTGCCGACGGACAAAGCAAGAAGAAACGCCAGAAAGGCCGCCGTACGGTGGAATTCGGCGACAAGGGCGCAGGCGGCAAAAAAATGCGCGAAGATGTGGGCGGCAACTGGAACCGCGGCAAAAAGGGCAAACGCAAGCCCGAAACAAAGCCCGTGTCCACGCAGCCCCAGCGCGCGGCCAAGCGTAAAATCAAAGTGGATGAAGCTATCCGCGTGTCCGATTTTGCCCACCAGATGGGTGTGAAGGCACCGGAAATAATAAAAATTCTGATGTCGCTGGGCATTATGGCCACCATCAACCAGTCGCTGGATATCGACACCGCGACTGTGGTTGCCGCAGAATTCGGTTACGAAGTGGAAAAGGTGGGCTTCTCTGAAGACGAGTTCCTCCTGCCCAAAGAAGTGGACGCCGAAGAACTGCTGCTGCCCCGTCCCCCTGTTGTCACCATCATGGGGCACGTTGACCACGGCAAGACGTCGCTGCTCGACGCCATCCGCAAATCCAGTGTCACCACCGGTGAAGCGGGCGGCATCACGCAGCACATCGGCGCATACCACGTAAGCACCAAGCGCGGCGACATCGTGTTTCTTGACACCCCCGGTCACGAGGCGTTCACCGCCATGCGTGCCCGCGGTGCACAGGTGACCGACCTTGTCATTCTGGTGGTTGCCGCGGACGACGGCGTGATGGAACAGACCCGTGAAGCCATCAGCCACGCCAAGGCCGCAGGTGTGCCCATTGTGGTTGCCGTGAACAAAATAGACAAGGAAGGCGCCAACAGAGACCGCGTAATGCGTGAACTGGCGGAGCAGGACCTTGTGCCCGAAGAATGGGGCGGCGACACCATTTTCTCGTATGTTTCGGCCAAGACCCGCGAAGGTCTGGACGATCTGCTGGAAATGCTGGCACTGCAGGCCGAAGTTCTGGAACTGAAAGCCAACCCCGACAAGCCCGCACGCGGACGCATTGTGGAAGCCAAACTGGACAAGGGCCGCGGTGCCGTGGGTACCGTGCTCATTCAGGAAGGCACGCTGAAACACGGCGACGCATTTGTCTGCGGCGTTTTCAGCGGGCGTGTGCGCGCCATGTTCAATGATCAGGGTAAAAAAGCCAAGCAGGCAGGCCCCTCGATTCCTGTCGAAGTGCAGGGATTTGAAGGCGTACCTGTGGCAGGTGAAGAGTTCATCTGCGTCAAGGATGAAAAGGTTGCCCGCCGCATTGCGGAACAGCGCGCCATCAAACAGCGCGAACGCGATCTGGCACGCGAAAGCAAGGTCACCCTGGAAACATTCCTTGCACGGCGCAAAACCGATGCCGAAACGCAGACCCTCAACCTCGTGCTCAAGGCCGACGTGCAGGGTTCCGTGGGCGCCATCACCGATGCGCTGCGTAAAATGCAGACCGAAAAAGTCAAAGTGGACATCATCCACAGCGGCGCCGGTGCCATCACCGAATCCGATATTCTGCTGGCTTCCGCTTCGGACGCCATCATCATCGGCTTCAACGTGCGCCCCACCGCCAAAGTGAAGGATGTGGCCGAGCAGGAAAAGGTGGAAATCCGCTTCTACGACATCATTTACAAGCTGTCGGAAGAAATCAAATCCGCCATGGCCGGTCTGCTGGCCCCTGTGGTCAGAGAACAGTACCTCGGTCAGGCCGAAGTGCGCGAAACCTTCAGCGTGCCCAAGGTGGGAACCGTTGCCGGCTGCCATGTGGCCGACGGCAAGATCATCCGCAACACCAAGGTGCGCCTGCTGCGCGACGGCGTGGTCATCTACACCGGACGCATCAACTCGCTCAAGCGCTTCAAGGACGACGTCAAGGAAGTTGCCAAGGGCTTTGAATGCGGCATGGGTCTTGAAAACTACAACGACATCAAGATAGGCGACATCATCGAAGCCTTTGAAGAAGTCGAAGAAGCAGCGACCCTCGATTAAACACTCCCCCTGCGGGGCGCTGCGGCGCCCCGCAGGATTATACCATGCCGCGCTGCCGCAACCTGTACACGGCAGGCACAGCGGCGTCCGCGGAAAGACATGCCATGGTCATCGGTATTCTGACAGTAGAGTACACGCTGCACGGCAACGACTCGCTCAAAGGCAAACGCAGAGTTGCCTCCAGCCTGAAAGCCAAGGTCCGCGCCAAGTTCAACGTATCCATTGCAGAAATTGCCAATCAGGATTCGCTTACACGTCTTTCGCTGGCCGTGGTCACCGTAAGCAACAGCGAAAAGCACCTGCAGAGCAGACTTACCAAGTGCCTGAGCATGATGGAAGCAGCCTGCCCCGAAGAAATGACCTACAGCGATATGGAATTTTTCGGCGCCGAGTAGCGCCAAAGGAACACCGCCATGCGGGAAAGCACAAACCACGGCATGCCCGCGGCACGCATTGCCGAAATACTGCGCCGCGAAGACGACTTTCTCATTGCCAGTCATTATAATCCGGACGGAGACGCCATAGGTTCCATGGCCGCTCTTGCGCACATGCTGCGCCGCATGGGCAAACAGGTCATGCTGTACAACGAGTCCGGCGTGCCGGACCAGTTCGGCTGGCTGGATATGGGCGCCCCCTGCGTCACCGCGCTGGACGAGATAGACAGCTTTGCTCCGCGCCGGCTTGTGGTGCTCGACTGCGGCGATGACCGCCGCCCGGGCCAGGAAATCCGTTCACTGCTTTCTTCTGTTCCCAGCATCAACATTGATCATCACTTGGGCAATCCCCAGTTCGCCGATGTGAACTGGGTTGATTCTTCCTGCGCCGCCACCGGCGAGATGGTCGCGCTTATCGGCCGTGAACTGGGCGCAGTGCCCGACGGCCCCGTGGGCGAAGCTCTCTACCTTGCGCTGGTATCCGATACCGGTTCGTTCAGCTATGGCAATACCACGGCACAGGTGCTTGAAATTGCAGCCGACATCCTGCGCTGCGGGCTTGATCTCGGCGATTTCGGACCGAAAATGCAGAACAACTGGAGCCTGAACCGCATGCAGCTGTGGGGCAGACTGATGGGTGCCGTGCGCCTGAGTGCAGACGGACGCATTGCGGCGCTGGGCATCAGCTCCGCCGTGCTGGAAGAAACCGGCACCACCATCGCCGATGCCGAAGGAATTATAAATTACATGCGCCGCATCCGTGGTGTACAGGTGGCCGTCACCGTGCGCGAACACGGTCCCGGACGTTCCAAAGCCAGCCTGCGTTCCAACGGCACGGCCGATGTACAGCGGGTTGCCGCCGGCTTCGGCGGAGGCGGGCACCGCAATGCCGCCGGTGCCGAACTGGACATGCCGCTGGAATCCGCCGTGCAGGAAATACTTTCATCCGTCTCGCGCAATCTTGCACTGGACGCCGAGGGCGCTTAACTGTATGGCTGATTCGAAACTTGCACAGCAGCACGGGGTACTGGTACTTAACAAACCTAAAGGCCCCACATCGGCTCACTGCATCGCCAGAATCAAACGGCTGGGGCAGAAAAAAATAGGCCACGCCGGCACGCTGGACCCCATGGCTCAGGGCGTGCTGCTGGTGCTGCTGGGCCAGTGCACCAAGATTTCCGGCTATCTGATGGAAGGCGGAGAAAAAATATACTCCGGCACGCTGGAACTGGGACGCACCACAGACACGTGGGACGACGAAGGCGAAACACTTTCCACAGCAGACTGGACGCACGTAACCGAAGAGGACGTGGTCCGCGCTGTCGACTTGTGGACAGGTTCGTCGGAACAGCAGGTTCCGGCATATTCCGCGGCCAAGCACAAGGGGCAGCCCCTGTACAAGCTGGCACGCGAAGGTAAGGAAACGCCTGTCAAAACAAGGCGTATAGAAATTTCACAGGCGGAAACGCTCGCTGTTGAGCTGCCGTTTGTGCGCTTCCGGGTTCATTGCAGTTCGGGCACCTATATACGATCCCTGGCCCACAGCTTGGGGAACCGTCTAGGGTGCGGCGCTGTGCTGACCGAACTCATCCGGGAGTACAGCCACCCGTTCTCGCTGGACGAAGCCCATGATCTGGACGACGTTCTGGCAGAACCGGCGGAACTTGCCGGCAGGGTCATACCGCTGGACAAGGCATTGCCGCACTGGCCCAAGCTGCGCCTGAGCGCAGCCGACGAAGCCCGTGTGAAAAACGGCATGCCCCATCCGTATGATCCGGCAGAAATGGCCAGCATGCCTTTTACCGAAGGTATCAGAGCCGTACTGCTCGACCCGGCCGGTGACCCGCTGGCTCTGGCGGAAACAGCCTACAGAAATCAGGTGCCCGTCTGGACGGTTCTGCGGGGGCTGTGGAATACATAATATGTTACTCGGAGGTAACTTGCTGTGGTAATGACTCCTGAAAAGAAGATGTCCATCATTGAAGAATACGGTCAGCACGAAGGCGATACCGGTTCTCCCGAAGTGCAGGTGGCCCTGCTTACTGCACGTATCGAATACCTGACTGAACACTTCAAGTCCCACAAACAGGACTATCACTCCCGTACCGGCCTGCTCAAGCTGGTCGGGCAGCGCCGCAACATGCTGAAGTACCTTGCTAAAAAGGACGTTCAGCGTTACCGCGCTCTCATTCAGAAGCTGGGCCTCAGAAAGTAGGTTCACACGGGGAACCCCGACAGGGGTTCCCCTGCTTTGTACACCCCGGCGGCACAGCCGCCCAACGCAAGTGAAAGGGGGGTCCGGGAAGAACGCCCTGTCAGGGCATGGCCTTCTCCCCGGAATCCCCTTCACGAGAAAAGGATTCTTACGTTATGGAAAATCTCTTCGGCGCCAAGCGCCTCACCGCCACCGTGGGCGGTAAAGAAATCATCATGGAAACCGGGCGACTGGCCAATCAGGCCGACGGCGCGGTATGGATTCAGTGCGGCGGCACCGTTGTGCTGTGCACCGTGTGCACGCAGCCTCTGGAACGCGAAATCAGCTTCTTTCCGCTGGTTGTTGACTACACCGAAAAGATGTACGCGGCAGGCCGCATTCCCGGCAGCTTTTTCCGCCGCGAAATAGGCCGCCCCAGCGAGCGCGAAACTCTTGTTTCCCGCCTCATCGACCGTCCCTTGCGTCCGCTGTTCCCCAAGGGTTTCACCAACGAAGTCCAGATTCTGGCCAATGTCATTTCCGCCGATCAGGAAAATGACTCCGACGTGCTGGCGCTGTGCGGTTCCTCCGCCGCCGTCATGCTGTCCAGTGTCCCCTTTGAAGCTCCCGTGGCCGGTGCCCGCGTCTGCCGCATCGACGGCGAATTTGTGCTTAACCCCACCATCACCGAAGCGGCAAAGGCCGACCTCAACCTTGTTGTGGCCGCCAACCGCGACGCTCTGGTCATGGTTGAGGGCGAAGCCGACTTCGTGCCCGAAGAAGTGATTGCGCAGGCTCTGGAATGGGCGCACCGCGAAGTGCAGCCCATCATCGACATGCAGGAAAAGCTGCGCGAACTGGCAGGCAAGGCCAAAATCGAGTTCGTGGCTCCTGAAGAAGACACTGAACTGAAGGAAAAGGCCGAAGCCCTTGCCACCGCAGATCTGGCAGCCGCACTGCAGGTCAGGGAAAAAATGGCCCGCAAGGAAGCCAAAAAGGCCGTAAAGGAAAAAGTGAAGGCCGCCCTGCTGCAGGACCCCGCCTTTGCCGAAACTCCCGAACGCCTTGCCGCTCTGGGCGATATTCTGAGCAGCCTTGAAAAACGCATCGTGCGCCAGCGCATACTCAAAGAAGGCCTGCGCATCGACGGCCGCGACACCAAAACCGTGCGCCCCATCATCATCGAGGCAGGTGCCCTGCCCCGCGCACACGGTTCGGCTATTTTCTCGCGCGGCGAGACCAAAAGCCTTGTGGTGACCACTCTTGGCAGCACCACCGACGAACAGCGCATGGACTCCCTTACCGGTGACGTAACCAAGCGCTTCATGCTGCATTACAACTTCCCGCCCTATTCGGTGGGTGAAGTGAAGCCCGTGCGCGTTTCCCGCCGCGAAATCGGTCACGGTGCGCTGGCAGAACGCGCTCTGCGCCCCGTACTGCCCTCGCCCGACAGCTTCCCCTTCACACTGCGCGTGGTTTCCGAAACCATGGAATCCAACGGCTCGTCCTCCATGGCCGCAGTATGCGGCGGCAGCCTTTCGCTGATGGACGCCGGTGTGCCCGTCAAGGCTCCGGTGGCCGGCATTGCCATGGGTCTCATCAAGGAAGATGACCAGTTCATCGTTCTTACCGACATTCTGGGTGATGAAGACGCTCTGGGCGATATGGACTTCAAAATCGCCGGCACCGCAGAAGGCGTCACCGCCGTGCAGATGGACATCAAAATCGACGGCCTGCCCGCCGAAGTGATGGGCCGCGCACTGGCTCAGGCCCGCGAAGCACGTCTGCACATTCTGAATGAAATGGCCAAGGTGCTGCCCGAGCCGCGTCAGGCGCTTTCCAAATACGCTCCCCAGCTGAGCGTGGTGGAAGTGAACCCCGAAATCATCCGCGTGATCATCGGCCCCGGCGGCAAAAACATCAAAGCCATCACCTCGGCCACGGGTGCATCCATCGACATCGAGGACAGCGGCAGAATCTCCATTTTTGCCCCCACCAAAGAGTCCATGGATATGGCCCGCGAAATGGTCATGTACTACGACCAGCGCCCCGAACTGGGTAAAAACTACACCGCAAAAGTCCGCAAGATCATGGAGATCGGCGCCATTGTGGAAATTCTGCCCAATTGTGAAGCGCTGATTCACATCTCGCAGCTGGACACCTCGCGCGTGGAAAAAACCGAGGATGTTGTGCAGCTGGGACAGGACGTGGAAGTCAAGGTCATCGAGATCAATGACGGACGCGTACGCGCCTCGCGCAAGGCAGTCATGCTGGAAGCGCAGGGCGTGGAATGGGATCCGGCCGACACCGCACGACCCCCGCGCAAACCCCGCGACCGTGACGACCGCGGCGGACGCGGCGACCGTGGTGACCGTGGTGACCGCGGCGGACGCAACGGACGCGGCGGCGATCGTCGCGACCGTCGCTAACAGCGGCAGCGCACTGCAATAACAGGGCGCGGAGTGTATGCTCCGCGCCTTTTTCGTGCAGCCCGCGCTGCAATCTGTCTCAACATACCGCACCGGTCCGTCTGCACGTCCCGTTCGCGTCTCACAGACCACCCGCCGAGCGGAAGTTCTTTTTTTTCAGATTAATGGCACGCCGGACACCGGCTTTCGGCCATATGCGAAAGCCCGCAGAAGATGCAGACGCCGCGGTGACACGGTCTTATACATTGACACCGCGGCTCTTTTGAATAACATCACGGCTCTGGATTATAATTGATTCTCCGAAAGGCGCAGGCAGATGTGCGGAAGCCACATCTAGGGGGGGGCCCCGATGCCAGCCGGCGAAAGTCAGCCTTGCGAGGTTTGGAGATGGATAGACATACTGCCGCACACGACTCCGTACCGGATGTCATTGCCCCGCTGCAACAGGCCCATGAGAAAGCCATGCAGCGCATACGCAAGGAACACGAACGTTCCGCCCGCCGCCGTCAACGCGCCGAACAGCGCCTTGAAGATAAATTTCAGGCTCTGCGCAGGCGGCTGGATGCCTGCCCCGACCCTGCAGCTGCCGCTCCGCAGCCCCGCAGATCGTTAACAACCGGCATTCTGACCACTATCCGCAGCCTGCTGCTGTAAGGGTGCAGCAAGCCTGCGGCCGTAGGTCTGCCATAGCGGCTTGCAGGGTCATGGCCCGGCGGGCTGCCCCGCAACGACAGCCCCATCTATCACCGCAGGCGTTTTTTCCGCTGCATGGCCACGGCGTTCCGGCACATCTTGCCGAACTTCCGGGCCTTGTCCCTTTTTTCCGCCACGCTCAGCGCATTGTGCTGCTGCTCCGCCCTTATTTTGCGGTAGTTTTCAAGCCTGCGCAGTTCCAGCTCGCCGCTGAGCACCGCAGCCTGAACAGCACAACCGGACTCATGGTCGTGGGTGCAGTCATTGAAACGGCACCCCGCGGCCAGCTGCTCGATATCGTCAAATGCCGATGCCAGTCCCTGTCCGACATCGGCAAGCTGCAGCTCGCGGATGCCCGGAGTATCAATGAGAACAGCTCCGGAAGGCAGCATATGCAGACTGCGTCCGGTGGTAGTGTGGCGCCCTCTGGCATCGTGTTCCCGTATGGCACCTGTGGACTGGATATGCTCTCCCTGCAGGGTGTTGACCAGCGTAGACTTGCCCACACCCGACGACCCTGCAAGCGCCAGAGTCTGCCCTTTGCCGCACCAGTTTTCCAGAACGGCCGCAGAACCGGCATCCAGAGCATTGAGCACGCACACGTCCAGATCCTGCCTGATGGCTTTTGCCCGCCCGATGAATTCATCCGCATCAGCAACCAGATCAGCCTTGGTAATAACAAGAACCGGTGTCACCCCCGATCCCATGGCAAGTGTAAGATACCGTTCTATGCGCGAAGGATTGAAATCATCGTTGCATGAAGTAACTATGAACAGTGTATCTATGTTGGCTGCCAGCGCCTGAATTTTTGCCTCGCGCCCCGCCGCTCTGCGGTGCAGAAAGCTTTTACGCTCCAGCAGGCGCACCGGCTGGCTTGTCCGGCGGTCCAGCAGCAGCCAGTCGCCCACTGTGGGCACGTCTTCCGGCCCGCCGGTGTACCAGCTGCCCGGCACAGCCGCCTGAACCGGACCGTTTTCCGTCACAAGACCCAGTATATGACGATTCAGCCCCGCCACGCGCGCGGGCAGAGCCTCCTCCCACTCTTCAATACTCAGCTGCTGCTGAAAAAAGGCCCCCAGCCCAGACGGGCGAGATCGCATTGCGCCTGCATCATATCCATAAATCACCAGTAAACTGCTTTGTTAAACGCTTCAACACAGTATGATCTGCCGGCAACAGGCCGGATGCCGGTACCGGCAAGAGACTGTCCAAGCCAGCCTTCAGGGTAGGTCAGTTTCAGCGGAGCACGGACAACATCTTCGCTCACCGGTCTGAAACCGGTTTTGCCGTAAAAATCAGGATCGCCGTATGTGAAAACCAGCTCCACCCCGTGCTCCTTCAATTTTTCAAGGCCGCTTTTTATCAGCATCTGCCCTGTGCCTTTTCCCTGACAGCCGGTAAGAACAGCTACAGGAGCCATCAGGAATGCCACGGGGCCGTCTGTCAATGTCAGACGGGTAAAAATGATACACCCGACAACTTCACCGTCTTCAGTTGCGGTGACGCAGTAAATATCTTCTTCCGCCGTAGTCGTCAGCAGGTCATGCACCAGCCCGCCTATCACCTGTCCTTCCGCTTCACCTTCCGAATCTGCAAACGTACGGGTGAAAAGATTGATTATGGCCTCGTTGCTTCCGGTGCGATGCACGGTAATATCCATCAGAACCACCCTGTTGTATAGCGGTTACGGCCGATCAGGACCGTCCGCACGATTTGGCCGCTCGCTGCGAAAACTAAAAAACAACTCAATCATCATGCGTTGATGTCCGGACATACGTGCGGCCAAATGTCCGGCCAGCTATCCGGCCAGTCATCCGGCCCGTATCAGGCCAGTCATCAGGCTGAATGCCCTGCCAGTGTCAGGCCAGTATCAGGCCCATATCAGGCCAGACGTGCGACCAGATGTCCGGACATACGTGACGGCAGACATGCAGCCACATTATAAAACGGTACAACGCGGCCGCACCGCATCCGGCGGGTGCCGCCCCTCTGAGCAGATACGGAAGCTGATACAGCAGCGGCAGTGCCGTCATCAGCGGTCCCCCGCACATTCCCGCAGCTTCCCTGTGCCGAATCTACACAGTAAAGCGGCAGGCAGGTCAAGCCCCGACCGCACGGGCAGACACACCACCACGCGCGGCACAGGCAGAACGGGCTGCGGAGTTTCGCCCCGCAGCCCGTGGTCATATCATGCTCTCACTGTTTTTCATGCAGGATCATTCCGGGTCTTTCTGCGCAGCACACGCTTATCGCCTATACGCATGGTCACGCGTTCCCTGTCAAAATATTCCAGCAGCGGAATGACGTACTTGCGGGACAGGCCCGTAAGCTCGCGGAATTCATTGGGGCCGATATCTTCATTGGCCGTAAACCATTTTTCCAGCATGGCCTTCAGCTGCTCCATGGCGCCGGCATCGTAGAACAACCCGTCCTTCACACGTATCAGCACCCCTTCGTCCAGCATCAGCTTGAACACACCGGCGGCTTCTTTATACGTCAGCCCCAGCGGGTCCAGCACATCCTTCACATTGGGCGGAGCCGTGGCCCCCTGACGATAGGCCGCCGCCAGAGTCTCGCGCAGCCCCTGCTGATCGGCCGCCAGCGACACGGTATGCTCCGGCAGCCGCACCAGGTCCTGCTCGGCCACCAGCCTGCCGGTGCGGACAAGCCTTTCGGTGATAAAGTGTACCAGTCTGGGATGCAGCCCCCGGCCCCAGCCGGAAGCCAGTTCTCCGCGCACCAGCCCCTGCCGCAGCGGTTCGCGGCGATGATACGCCTCCAGATAGTCCACACACGAAGAGGAAAGACGCTCCACCGCACCACCGGAAACATACCGCCGGTCTTCTTTATCAAAAATAAAAGCCTGCTGTGAACTGCCCAGTTTGACCAGCGTCTTTTCAAGCCGTTTCGATTCCATGTCCGTCAGCACACGCAGCAGGCTGAAACTGCAACCGGCGTCTCCGGCCAGTTCCAGATGAATGGCAATGCGCCGTTCGCTGTCGGCATCATTCAGCTCTTCCAGCAGCGCCAGCTTTTCGTCAAACCGTGCATCGCGGCGGCGCAGCATGGCAGATGCCGGATTCAGCACCACGCCCCCGGCCACTGTCCGCAGCGGAGAAAACGAACGGACGACGCACCTGTCGCCGAACACGGCGGCCACCGGTTCGGGAAAACGCACCTGACAGATACAGGTATCGCCCGGCATGAGGCGGTCTCTGTCCGGAAAATACAGACGCGCCAGCAGTTCGCGTGAACCATGGTGAAAGTGCACTTCTGTTCTGTTCTTCAGCGGAGTGGAGGCAGAAGAAAGACAGGTCATGCGCACGTCCCATACCTCGGAAGGATGCAGCGTGTCCGGCAGCGCCAGTACATCGCCCCGGCGGATATCATCCACGTCCAGACCCGACAGGTTCACTGCCGTACGCCTGCCCGCGGGGGCAACCTCCACCGTGGCACCGTGGCTCTGCAACCCGCGCACCTTGGTACGCCTGCCGCCGGGTATCAGCTCTATCTCGTCTCCGAGAGTCACGGAACCGGAAATCATGGTACCGGTAACCACCGTACCGTGGCCGCGCATGGTAAACACCCTGTCGACGGGCAGCCGGAAAAGGTCGGAACGCCGTTCGGGACGCAGTTCTTTTTCCATCTGCGCCAGATGCCCGCGCAGTGCATCCATTCCGGTACCGGCAGCGGCGGAAACAGGAAAAACCGGAGCCCCCTCCAGAAAACTCCCCTCCAGAAACTCCGCCACATCCTCCTGCACCAGCCCCAGCCACTCTTCGTCCACCATGTCCACTTTGGTCAGTGCCACCAGCCCGGTGCGTATGCCCAGCAGCGAACAGATTTCAAGATGCTCCCGCGTCTGGGGCATCACCCCTTCATCCGCGGCAATGACCAGCATGACAAAATCTATGCCCGATGCTCCGGCCACCATGTTTTTGACAAATTTTTCGTGCCCCGGAACGTCGACAATACTCAGGCGTCTGTCATCCGGCAGGTCAAGAAACGCAAACCCCAGTTCAATGGTTATGCCGCGCCGTTTCTCTTCTCCCAGCCTGTCACAGTCTATACCCGTCAGCGCCCTGACCAGCGTTGTCTTGCCATGATCGATATGTCCAGCCGTACCCATGACTACAGGCATGCATTCCTCCTGCTATGCGTCTGTGCCGCTTGATGAAACGGCCTTTACGGTTGTATGAGAAATTCGGGCCGGTAACAACCGCTGGTTGCCCGGCAATATCATGGCGCCACTTGCACCCGCGGGCTAGAGTAAAAAAAACAGGAAGCACACATGCCTGAGTCCACAGCGCGTCCTCACTTTGCGGCGGCGCGGCACATGATGGGCATTGCTGCGCTATTTGCGGCAATGCTGACCGTTTTTGCGGCGTTCGCCCCGCAGCCCGCGGCCGCGGCCGGTTCGCTGGTTTTTGCGCGGGCCAGCGATGCCGTGACTCTGGACCCGGCGCGCGCACCGGACCTTGAATCCACCAAGGTCATCGCCAACATATACGAAGGGCTGGTCACCGTGGCAGAAAGCGGCACGGAAATAGTGCCTGCGCTGGCCCGTTCGTGGGAAAGCTCCGCCGACGGTACCCGCTGGACATTCCACCTGCGGCACGGGGTCGTGTTTCACGACGGCACGCCGCTTACCGCACAGGCCGTTGTGCAGTCGTTCATGCGGCAGATCGATCCGGAACGTTCTGATTTCGCCGGAGATTCCGGCGTGTCACGGTTCACGTTCCGCCACATCACCGCCGTCAGCGCCCCCGACGACCACACCGTGCTCATAACGCTGGATGCGCCGTTCCCGCCTTTTCTGCACAATATGTCCATGGCCACCGCTTCGGTCATCAGTCCTGCCGGCGGTGATATTCCCGCCGGTACAGGGCCTTTCCGTCTGCATACGTGGGAAAAAGGCAGAAGAATAGTGCTGAAGGCCCACACGGAATACTGGCGGGGCGCCCCTCAGCTGGATACCGTGGTGCTGGAGGTCATACCCAAAGCATCGGACAGGCTTACCGCACTTAACGTCGGCGCCATTGATGCCTTTGACGGAGTGACCAGCGACATAGCCCGCCATGCATCAACTCAAAGCTCCATACAGCTTTCCAGCCGTACCGGTCTGCGCATAGCCTATCTGGCCATGAACACGCAAAAGCCCCCTTTTGACAATCCGGCAGTGCGCAGAGCTCTGAACATGGCCGTGAATAAAATCCCCATGCAGACTCTGATCTACGGCAACACCGCCGTGGTGGCGCACAACGTCATTCCCGAAACGGTATGGGCCTATGACGAAACCCTGCCCCCCTATGTCTACGATCCCGCGGCCGCGCGTGACATGCTGGCACAGGCCGGTTATCCGCAGGGATTCACCGCCACGCTGTATTTCTGTCCGCGCCCTTTTTACCCCGAAGGAATCGAAGCTCTTATCAGAAATGAACTGGCAGCCGTCAACGTGCGTCTGGATATCCGCTACACCGAATGGACCGAACACCTGAAAGCCACCGGCAACGCGGAGCACGATATGTGCATCATCAGCTGGGGCGGATACAACAGCGATCCCGACAACTTCTTCTACCCGCTGTTCCATCCTCACAATGCCGTGACACCCCATGCCCAGAACAGGGCGTTTTATACCAACCCCCAAGTCAGCCGGCTGATAGAAAAAGCCCAGCAGGAAACAGACCCCGGAATCCGCAAGGAACACTACCGGCGCATACAACGGCTTATCAGAAATGACGCCCCGTGGATTCCGCTGGTCTACAACCGCGAACTGCTGGCGCATTCCGTCGACGTTACCGGTCTGCGCCTGGACGCCACAGGCGTTGTGCGGTTTTACGGCGCCCACGTCCGCCACGACTGACCGGCCGCAACACAGCAGCCGCAGCGGGGCGAAATCACACAAGGATTCTGTTTTGATAACATTCAACGTTCAGACACACCGCCGCGAAGAGCTTGTAGACATCACCGCCCACATCCGCAGACTGGCAGGCGAACAGGGCTGGCGCCATGGGGCGCTGCTTGTATACTGCCCTCACACCACCGGCGCCATAACAGTAAATGAAGGGGCCGATCCGGATGTCGCGCGCGATATCACCGCAAATATGAACAAGCTCGTTCCGCGGCATGGCGACTATCGCCACGCCGAAGGCAATTCCGACGCGCACATCAAATCAGGCATGTTCGGGTGCGGACAGATGCTTATTGTTGAAGACGGTGACATCATGCTGGGAACATGGCAGAAAGTGTATTTCTGCGAATTTGACGGTCCGCGGCAACGCACGGTATGGATGCAGTTCATGGCCGGCAGCTGACAGCTGTCCCGCTGCGATAATCCCCTGCCGCAGCATGCTCTTATCCGCTCATGCCGCGGCAGACTTTTTTCTGCCAATACATACACACGGAAGGATATCCGTTGCAGCCTTCATCCCCGCCATCCCCTTCATCCCCGCCGCCCGCTCCGTTTTCCCAGCTGCAAAAAGGCTTTGCCGCCAACCTCGTCGTGGCGGCCAGCGTAGCCGCTTACGGCAGCGTTTTCGGCCTGCTGGCAGCCCAGAAAGGTATCGGCTGGGGGCAGCTGCTGTTCATGAACCTGACCATCTTTGCCGGGTCTGCACAGTTTGTCATGGTGGATATGTGGCAACCGCCCCTGCCGGTGGCGGAAATAGCGCTGGCGGTTCTGGTCATCAACACACGCTATCTGCTCATCGGGGCATCACTGCGTCAGCTTTTTGCCGGAACCACACTTACCCACAAGGCTCTTGTCATGCATCTGGTCACCGACGAAAACTGGGCCGTCACGCTGGCTGCGGCCTCAAAGCGTCCCGTGGACACATACTTCATGCTCGGCGGCGGCCTGTGCATTCTGATGGCATGGTGTGCCGGTTCGCTGTTCGGCAATCAGGTGGGGGCGTTGCTGGGCAACCCCGAGCGTCTGGGGCTTGATTTCGCGTTTACAGCCGTGTTCACCGCGCTGCTGTGCAGCTTCTGGCGGGGCGGCAGAGACCTGCTGCCGTGGCTGACTGCCGCGGCCGTGGCTCTGGTTGTGGAACAGGCTGTTCCCGGCAGCAAATGGTACATACCCGCCGGAGGCCTGAGCGGCGCCCTGTGCGCCGCGCTGATGCCCGCACACGCGGCGGGAAAGGACAGAAAGCAGACATGACGGAAAACACCGCGGCCTTTCTGGCCGTCATACTGGCTGCGGCAGCCACCTACGCCCTGCGCCTCGGTGGGCTGCTGCTGGCAGGCAAACTTCCGGATACCGGCAGGGCGCGCCGGTTCATGGATGCACTGCCGGGCACCATACTGCTGTCCATTGTGGTGCCAGCCTCGGTCAGCCTCGGCCCCTGGGGGTGGTTTGCCTCCGCCTGCACCATCGCCTGCATGCGCCTGACCGGCAATGTGCTGGCAGCCATGCTCAGCGGCGTGGTCATCATGGCGCTCAGCCGCGCGCTGTAACCCGCGGCGGGCAATGCAGCACGGCAGCAATCCGTATCCGGCGCCTACTCTTCCTTGAGCTCCCTGCTCATCAGTTCCCGCACGGCATCACGCGGATTTTTACCGCTGTGCAGCACATCATACATGGCCGAAGTAATGGGCAGATCAACCTGCAGCCGCGCCGCCAGAGTGTGCACGGCCTCGGTGGTCTTCACGCCTTCCGCCACCATGCGCATGCTTCTGGTCACCTCTTCCAGAGTCATGCCCTGAGCAAGCTTCAACCCCACCTGCCTGTTACGGGAAAGGTCTCCGGTGCAGGTCAGCACCAGATCGCCCATGCCGGACAACCCCATAAACGTGGAAGCCCGCGCGCCCATGGCCACACCCAGACGGCTCATTTCTGCCAGCCCGCGGGTGATAAGCGCCGCACGGGCATTATGGCCGAACCCCAGCCCGTCTGCCAGACCGGCCGCAATGGCGATGACGTTTTTAACCGCCCCGCCCAGCTCCACTCCGCGTACGTCCGTGCTGGAATACGTGCGGAACAGCCCGTACGAAAAAATATGACGCAGCCGGCGTCCTGTGGCGGCATCCCTGCAGCCCAGCACCACCGCGGTGGGCATATCGCGCATGACTTCGGCGGCAAAAGACGGTCCGGAAAGCATGGCAAAGGTGTGACCGGTGCCTTCCAGCTCCTGCGCCACAACCTCTGAAACCGTGCACAGATTTTCCACCTCTATGCCCTTGTTGGCGCACACCACAACCGGCTCCGGCGGCAGCAGCGGCCGCAATCTTTGCAGCACCTTGCGAAAATGCTGGCACGGCACGGCCATCAGCAGCAGACCGGCACCATCCAGCGCTTCAGCATCATCCACAGTGGCCCGCACAGAACTGTGCAGCACCTCATCCGGCAGATAATCGGGATTCACATGGTCGGCATTGATACGGCGGGCCTGTACGGCATCGCGCACCAGCAGCGTCACGTCACAGGCATTGGCGGCCAGCAGATGGGCAAGAGCGCTCCCCCAGCTTCCGCCTCCGGCTACGGCTATTTTCATGGGTCTCCCCGTTTTTGCAGAGTTATGCAGCGGCGGTGCCACGCACACGGCACATACTGCAAACAGCGTCCGGGCTCAAGTGCGGCTGCATGGTTGCAACACCGCGCCTGAACAGGTATCAACAGCGTGAACCGCAACCCTATCACGAGGACGCGAGATGGCTCAGACTTTTACAGACACCGAGCGCGCCATTCTGCGCATTGTGCAGAAGAACCTGCCGGACAGCGCAACGCCGTATGCCGATATCGCCGAACAGACAGGCACCGACGAGCAGACAGTGCTTGCTCTGCTGCGCCGCATGAAGGAAGAAGGCTCCATCCGCCGTTTCGGCGCCAGCCTTAAGCACCAGAAGGCAGGCTACACGCACAACGCCATGGTAGCATGGATTGTCGACAAAGACACCGTGGACGAAGTGGGCAGACAGGCCGCCGAGCACCGGCTCATATCGCATGTCTACTACCGCCCCAGTACCGCGCCGGACTGGCCTTACACGCTGTACACCATGATCCACGGGCGGCACGAAAACGAATATCTTGAAGTGATTGACACCCTGCGCAAAGAAACTGCGCTGGAAGAATATGCTGTATTGAACAGCCTGAAAGAACTGAAAAAAACCTCCATGACCTATTTCTAGCGCGGAGGAGCAAATCCGCGGTTGCACAATCGCGGGCATGACAAGGATACCGCATCATGGAACGTTCCAGAAATCTTTTCGAACGCGCCCAGAAACTTATTCCCGGCGGGGTGAACAGCCCCGTGCGCGCCTGTCTGAGCGTAGACAGCGCCCCCGTGTTTGTAGAACGCGGGCAGGGCAGCAAGCTGTACAGCGTTGACGGCAGAGAATACATCGACTTTGTGGAATCGTGGGGGCCGCTGCTGCTGGGCCATGCCCACCCCGCCGTCAACAAGGCCATCCACGAAGCCGTGGACAAGGGGTCGAGTTTCGGCGCACCCTGCGAAGACGAAATCCGCCTTGCAGAAGCCGTGGTGGACGCCGTGCCCAGCATTGAGATGGTGCGCATGGTCAGCTCCGGCACAGAAGCCACCATGTCTGCCCTGCGCCTTGCGCGCGGCTACACCGGCCGCAACAAACTGATTAAATTTGAGGGCTGCTACCACGGCCATGGCGATGCTTTTCTGGCCAGCGCAGGTTCCGGAGTGGCAACGCTTTCCATTCCGGGAACCCCCGGCGTGCCCGACACAGTGGTGGCGGACACCCTGCTGGCACCCTACAACAACCTTGAACGCGTAAAAGCCCTGTTTGAAAACCACGGCGCAGACATCGCCGCAGTCATCGTGGAGCCCATGGCGGGCAATATGGGACTGGTACGGCCCGCCGCCGGTTTTCTGCAGGGATTACGCGATCTGTGCGACCGCTACGGCGCGCTGCTTATCTTCGACGAGGTCATCACCGGCTTCCGGCTGTCCTACGGCGGGGCACAGCAGTACTTCGGCATCACCCCCGACCTGACCACACTGGGCAAAATCATCGGCGGCGGCATGCCCGTGGGCGCCTATGGCGGCAGACGCGAGATAATGGAGCGCATCGCTCCCTGCGGCGATGTGTATCAGGCCGGTACTCTGGCAGGCAACCCTGTGGCCATGGCCGCAGGTATCGCCACGCTGGCGGAACTGAAAAAAGCCGACTATCCCGCACTGGAAAAACGTGTGGACGCGCTTGCTTCTGAAATAGAAGCCATTCTCAAGGCCAAGGGCGTACCCGTGACAGTCAACCGTCTGGCCTCCATGTTCACCATCTTCTTCACCGAAGAACCGGTGACTGACTATGACAGCGCCAAAAAAGCCGACGGCACGCTCTACACCCGCTTTTACCAGCAGATGCGTGATCAGGGCATCTACCTTGCCCCGTCCGGTTTTGAATGCGCCATGGTGTCGCTGGCCCACACAGAAGACGACTTTGCGGCCATGCTCGCAGCAGTGCGCAACGTCACCTTCTAGGGCAAATCCTGCGGGTATGGTCCCGCCCCCGCAAAAATGCTATGCTGCCGGAGCGCCTGAACGGTGCTCCGGCTTTTTTCACCTTTGCGCACGGCAACATCATGAACAGCACACCCCGTTCCCTGCACGACGTCTCCGGCACAGATTCCGGCGGCACACATACGTCACGGCTGTGTGTTTTTGCACTGACTCCTCAGGGAATACAGCTGGCCGCGCGGCTCTGCCCGCATCTGCAGGCAGACCTGTTTCTGCCGCACCGGCTTGCCGGTCTTGCAGACAGCACAACCGCCCCCCGCACAGAGCGTTTTCTCCGGCTTGCCGATGCCGTGCGGCATGCGTTTTCTGTTTATGACGGTCTGATTTTTATCGCGGCATGCGGCATAGCCGTGCGCAGCATAGCGCCGCTGCTGCAGGGCAAAGACCGCGACCCCGCCGTGGTGGTGCTGGACCAGCAGGGGCTCCACGCCGTCAGCCTGCTGTCGGGACATCTCGGCGGAGCAAACGCCCTTGCCTGCCGCATAGCCGCCATGACCGGCGGCACACCTGTCATCACCACCGCCACTGATACCGAAGGACTGCCGTCACTCGATCTGCTGGCGGCGGAAAACAACATGGCCATAGCCCGGCTGACCGCAGTACGGCACGTCAACGCCGCACTGCTGGAAGGGCGGCAGGTGGCCGTTGCCGACCGCCACGACCTGCTGAAGCTGAAAAATCACCCCTGCGGCCTGTTCATTCACACCGACGAACACAGTCTGGACAACCGGTACGCGGCACTACCCTCCGTACTGGTGACAATCCATGCATCGGCTGCCCGGCGCGCTCCTGCAGACAGGCTGGTACTGCATCCGCGCATTCTTCATGCAGGTCTGGGCTGCCGCAAAAACGTGCCCGCGCCAAGAGCGGCTGAACACCTGCTGCGGCTGCTGGAAGCGCATGACATCACTCCGCTGGCACTGGCATCGCTGGCAAGCGTGGAAGCTAAACGGGCTGAACCGGCCATGCACGAGGCCTCCCGCAGGCTGGGGGTGCCCGTTATCTTTTTTTCCTCTGCCGCACTGGCCGCAATTGCGGTACCCAACCCGTCGTCCAGACCGCTGAAAGCCGTGGGCACCCCTTCCGTGGCGGAGGCTGCCGCCCTGCTGGCAGCGCGGACAAACAATGAATGCCGCTGCACACAGCATGCCGCGGCACATCTTATCATACCCAAAGCAGCCGACGGCGACGTGACCGCTGCCGTGGCACAGGAGCAATACACCATGCACCCCGCACCTCTTTACATCGTCGGTCTGGGCCCCGGAGACCCGCAGTTGCTCACCCCGCAGGCTGCGGACGCATTGCGGGCTTCAGAAGTCATAGCAGGGTACACCCGCTATGTTGAACTGGTGCCGGACGATATTCTTGCCGGACGCGAAATCATTGCCACGGGCATGATGGGCGAAATGGAACGCTGCGCCAAGGCCATTGAAACTGCTCTTTCCGGCAGGGCCACGGCAGTGGTGTGCTCCGGCGATCCCGGCATTTATGCCATGGCCGGACTTATCTATGAACTGATCGAAGAAATGGACGCCTATCTGCCCGTGCACGTCATCGCCGGAGTGCCTGCACTTTCTGCGGCTGCGGCGCTGCTGGGCGCACCGCTGATGCACGATTTCGCCTGCATCAGCCTGAGTGACCTGCTCACCCCCTGGGAAGTTATCGAAAAGCGCCTGCAAAACGCACTGGAAGCTGATTTCGTTGTGGTGCTGTACAACCCGCGCTCAAAAAAACGCGACTGGCAGCTGGAGCATGCGCTGGAAACGGCCCGCCGCTACAGACAGCCCGAAACACCTGTCGGACTGGTACGGCAGGCCAACAGGCCGGAACAGGCTGTTTCGGTTGCCCCTCTGTCGGTTTTTGAACCGGCGCAGGTGGACATGCTCTCCATTGTGATCATAGGCAACAGCACCACCAGAATAATACGGGGCAACATGGTGACACCCCGCGGATACATGAAAAAATACCGCTGAGCCGGACACGGCGCAGGCATCTGCGCTTTGCACGCCGCGCAATGCAGCCTGCGCTGTGCCCGCAGGTACGCGCAGGCTGCCCCCCCGCGGGCACAGCGCAGGTCATGCCCCGCAAGGTCGCTTGCACTTTTTTTCACGCGCAGACCCTTTGCTAACCTGCGCCCCTGCTTGACAGAAGTGGGGTGTAGCTCTAGGATTGCCCAAATTATTTAACATACCTTGTGAAGGAGGTATCACAGTTATGAGGAAATCGCTGTTTGCCGTAATGGTGCTGGCACTGGTAGCCGCTTTTGCGCTGCCCGTCATCGCCGCGGAAGCACCTGCCGACGGTCTGAAGATGGAAAACACCAAAATGCCGGTGATCTTCAACCACTCCAGCCACTCCAGCTACCAGTGCGCCGACTGCCACCACCCCGTTGACGGCAAGGAAAATCTTGCCAAGTGTGCCACCGCAGGCTGTCACGATGTTTTTGACAAGAAGGACAAGTCTGTCCATTCTTACTACAAAATCATCCACGACAGAAAGGCCACCACTGTTGCCACCTGTATGTCCTGCCACCTTGAAGCTGCAGGCAGCGACAAGGACCTGAAAAAGGAACTGACCGGTTGCAAAAAGTCCAAGTGCCACCCCTAGGCACTGGTCCGGATTTGCTTGTTCGAGGCCGCCCGAAAGGGCGGCCTCTTGCGTTACGGCGCGATGTATGCTTATCTTTTTGACGATACAGATTGTTGCTGTTTTCCGCTCCGCGGCGCTCCGGCAGCCGGACGGATACCCTCAACCTCAGATTGAAGGTACGCCATGTCACCACAGGGCCCCCTGCACGAAGAAGACGATATCATCGAACTGACGGAAATCGTCGAAAAAGGATCTGTTCCCGGCAGTACGGACAGCGATGCCGCTGATTTTGAAAAAGAGCTGGAAGACCTGCTGGATAACGATGCGGGTCTTGATTCCATCGAAGGCTTCGATGATCTGGAGATCGACAGCGGCACCACCCCGTCCGCAAGGAAACCCGCAGACGATGAAGACGATATAGATGCCCTGCTGAATGATCTGGAACAGGACGCCCCCTCTGCCGGCAGCGCCGGTTCAGCATCAGGAGGTTCACCCGTGGTCGACCCCAACGAAGAACTGCAGATGCCTGACATGTCTGACATGGATGATCTTCTGGGCGATGTGGGTGCTCCCGCACCCTCGCAGGATGACGATCTGGATGATCTGGATGCCCTGCTGAACGGAGCCATGGACGAAGCGGTGCAGGACACCGCGCAAAAAGAACAACCTGCCGCGCCGGATTCAGGCACCGGCGATGAAACGGACGCGCCCGACATCGACGATCTGGATGCGCTTATCGAACAGGCATCAGCAGCCGCACCGCAGCAGCCGCAGGCACCCGCCGCACAGAAAAATGATGATCCGCTTTCCGCCGACGACATTGACGCCCTGCTGGAACAGGCTTCCGCCGGAACGCAGCAGAATGCGGCGGCTCCCGAAGCAGAAGACGCCGCTAACGGCGGCGGAGCTGACGATGATGCCGGTGCGCCCGACATCGACGATCTGGACGCGCTTATCGAACAGGCTGCCGCAGCCGCACCGCAGCAGCCGCAGGCACCCGCCGCGCAGAAAAACGATGATCCGCTTTCCGCCGACGACATCGACGCCCTGCTGGAACAGGCTTCCGCCGGAACGCAGCAGAATGCGGCGGCTCCCGAAGCAGAAGACGCCGCTAACGGCGGCGGGGCTGACGATGATGCCGGTGCGCCCGACATCGACGATCTGGATGAGCTTATCGGGCAGGCTTCCGCCGGTGTCGAAGAACCTGAAGATACCGCACATCTTGATGAAATAGGTGCATTGCTAGACGATATACAGCCGCCCGACACCCAGCCCGCCCAATCTGCAGCGCAGGAAGCTGCCGCCGGCAAGCAGGAAATGCCGCTGGACGATCTGGACGATGTGCTTGATCAGGTAATGGGCAGCGCACACGACGCAGCCCCGCAGGCAACCGTTGCGGCAGAGGAAGAAGGGGACGCCGCCCCCGCACAGCCTGCAGCTGAACAGCATAACGCAACAGCAGAAATGCCGTCCGGAACGCAAGAGGCTGGCCCGCAAGAGTCGGGAACAGAAGAGGCCGGCGCGGAACCGGCAGGCACCGTGACACCGGACACGGAGCTGCCCGAAGAAGTAATATCTGAAGCCGTAGTGCCCGACACAGAAATGCCCGACACAGGAATGCCCGGCAGAGCCGGTTCCGAAGACATGCAGCCCGAAAATTTGCAGCCGCAGGACTCGCCGCCTGAAGAAACCGCATCAGACGAAGTGTTGCCACAGGATGAAGCCACCGGAGCAGCAAAGGATGATACCCCTGCTCATGATGCTGGTTCTGCCGCAGGACATGGCGAAACAGCAGGCGAAACCGCAGGCGAAACCCGTCAGCCCCCCGCGGCTGAAGCCGAGGAACCGGAGCCAGAGCAGACGGCCGGACATGAGGTCGTCCCTCCCGCCGCAGCTGCTCCCGCCGCAGCCCCTCTGCCCCAGCTCATGCTGCTTGAAGAACGCATAGCCGCGCTGGAAACAGCCGCGGCAGAGCCGGAAGTGCAGGAACCCGTGCAGGACGTCGTGGAGCGTCTGCTGGGCGAAGACAGTCCTGTTTTCCGCAGTCTGCTTGCCGCGGCAACGGAAAGCGCCGTGGCCGCTGTCCGCCCGCTTTACGAAGAACGTCTGGCCGCGCTTGAAGAGCAGCTGGCCCGCATGGACAAAGACGACGCAGCATTCGCCGCGCGACTGGATGAAATCGAACTTGCCGGCCGGCCCGACACCGAAGCCATAGTGCACACGGTTTCCGAACAGCTTTCGGCACAGCTGGAAGCCACTGCCAGCGAAGCCGCCGCCAAGGTTCTGCGCGAAGAAATAGCAGCGCTTGCCAGAGAACTGGAATAAGGGCGGCAACACAGATATCCCGACGCGGAACCGGCTCTGCCGGTTCCGCGTTATTGTATGCGCGGGGCGTCGCTGTTTCTCCTCGACGTTCATACCGCATAATGCTATAGAAGCCGCGAAAAACAGGGAGTGGCTTATCGGTTTCTTCCTCTTTTCCCCGCCCGGTTTTCACCTCGTAGGTCAAGACCATCCCCCACGGGCGGGTTTTTTTGATTTTTCACGCCGAGCACATCGCTGTGGAGGTTCCGATGGAAAAAATGCAGAAAGAAGCCCTGCAGGTAGCTAAAGAGATCATGGTCAAATTCATTGAGACAGGCCGCGTTTCTCCCAACAACTTCGGAGAAATGTTCCCCGCTGTATACAACGTGGTCTTTGAAACCATCTGCGCCGGCAGCAGCCAGCCCCAGCGCGAAAGCGCGGAATAATCCGTCGATGAAGCACACAGACAGTCAGGAACACGCCTGCAATGTTTCAGGCATGTTCGGCCGCATTGCAGGCTGCTACGATTTTCTCAATCATTTTCTGAGCGTCGGCATGGACTACTGGTGGCGTTACGAACTCGTGCGTCAGATAATACCCGGCCCCACGGGGCGGGTGCTTGATCTGGCCGCGGGCACGTACGACGTTTCGCTGGAAATAAGACGACAGTACCCGCACATGCGGGTTGCCGCGCTGGATTACTGCCTGCCCATGCTGACCACGGGCAAAAAAAAGCTGCGCGGTCTCAAAGGCGCCGGAGTCTATCCCGCACAGGGCGACGGCAGGCATCTGCCGCTCTCGGACAACAGCGTAGACTGCGCCACCATAGCCTTCGGCATACGCAACATCATTCCCCGTGAAGAGGCCTTCCGCGAAATTCTGCGGGTGCTGGTACCCGGCGGCAGGCTTTGTGTGCTGGAATTCGGTTCAGGCAAAAACAAGGTGTGGAAAGGGCTGTACAATTTTTACCTGCAACACGCCCTGCCCCGCATCGGCAAAATTTTTTCAGGCGACGACAGCGCGTACCGCTATCTGGCCGACACCATCATCGCCTTTCCCGATGCGCGGGAACTGGCGCAGGAAATGCGTGACGCCGGTTTTGCACGGGTGCTTCACCGGCCGCTTACTTCGGGCATAGTCCAGCTGCATGTGGCGCAGAAGGCTAACCGGAAATGAAATAATAACGGGCCAGCGCCACAGCCCCGACGCCCAGCAGCATCATGACCAGACCGGTAATGCGCAGATGGGCGGTTCTGGTTTCCGCAAGGGCGCGCAGCACCGGCTTCAGGCGCTCGGCGCCAAGAAAAAAAGTAATGCCTTCGGCAAAAAGCCACAGGCCGACCGCAGCAGAAAGTAACTGTTTTGTGAATTCCATAAGGGCGTTCTTTTTCATACCGCGCCGTCCATGTCCAGCACGGGCTGCACGGACATTCCCGCGCGGCAGTGCAGGACAGACTCTGAACACCCCGACCGGACAATGCTTTTTTTTCGGAGAAAACCGCAATGATCAGGTTTGAAGAACTTACCGACGCAAATGCCGCCGTGGCCGTTGTGGGTCTCGGCTATGTTGGGCTGCCTCTTGCCGTGGCCTTAAGCGAACACTTCCGCGTGATCGGCTTTGACATTTCGCAACGCCGCGTGGATGCCCTCATCAAAGGTGAAGACGCCACAGGCGAAGTGGAAAATTCCCGGCTGGCGGCGTGCAAGGCAGAATTTACCGCAGACCCCGCGCGCATAGGTCAGGCGGACATTGTCATCGTGGCCGTGCCCACGCCCATCGACGGCAATCGCCGGCCCGATCTTTTTCCGGTGGAAAGCGCCTCGCGCACTGTGGGCCGCACCATGAAAAAAGGCTGCGTGGTGGTATACGAATCCACGGTATACCCCGGCCTTACCGAAGAAATCTGCGTGCCCATTCTTGAAAAAGAATCGGGCATGAAATTCGGCACCGACTTCACCGTGGGCTATTCGCCCGAGCGCATCAATCCGGGCGACAAAGTTCACACCCTCGAAACCATCGTCAAGGTTGTTTCCGGCAGCGATGAAGCCACGGCGGACCTGCTGCAGCGCATGTACGGCACAGTGGTCACCGCCGGAACATTCCGCGCATCCAGCATCCGCGTTGCCGAGGCAGCAAAGGTCATCGAAAACACCCAGAGAGACCTGAACATCGCCCTTATGAACGAACTGGCGCTGCTGTTCGACCGCATGGACATCGACACGCTGGAAGTGCTTGAAGCAGCCGGCACCAAATGGAATTTCCTGCCGTTCCGTCCCGGTCTCGTGGGCGGCCACTGCATCGGCGTCGACCCGTACTATCTCACCTTCAAGGCCGAAGCGCTGGGACACCACCCGCAGGTCATTCTTGCCGGACGCCGCATCAATGACGGCATGGGCAAATTCGTGGCCGAAACCTGCGTGAAAAAAATGATCCGCAAAGGCAACGTGGTGGCCGGTTCCCGCGTGGGCGTGCTGGGGCTTACCTTCAAGGAAAACGTACCCGACCTGCGCAACACCCGCGTGGTGGACGTGATTGACGAACTGCGCGACTACGGCGTGCATGTGCTGGTGCACGACCCGCAGGCCGACCCCGCGGAAGCCCACGAAGAATATGGCCTGACCCTGACCGGTCTGGACACCCTGCGCGAGCTGGATGCTGTTATTCTGGCCGTACCGCACGCGGAATACGACGCACTGCAGGCACAGGATATCCGCGGCTGGTTCCGCGATCCGCAAAAAGCCCTGCTGCTGGATATCAAAGGCGCAAAGTCGCCCTCCGCGTTCACTGACGCCGGTTTTGACTACTGGCGCCTGTAACGGCACCGTTTTGTTTGCGGCGCATATGCCCCCGCACACCGCCCCTTCGCTTTACAGGAGGGGCGGTGCACTATAAAAGCACCGGAACTGCAACCTGTTATACCTACCACCAGATGACGCTGATTATTACCACCGCCACCACCAGAGAAATGGAAGCCGTCCTTAAAGGGTTCAACGGCAGGGGCCGCGTAGGCTGCGTGCTGCCCCGTCAGGGTGAAGTATGCGCATCGCCCGTCAACGAACGTCAGTGTCTGCTGGCCGTGACCGGTGTGGGACCGGTGAATGCGGCCTTTACACTGGGCCGGCTGCTGGGCGAACACCGCAACATCGACGGGGTTATCTCGCTGGGTATAGCAGGCACATTTGACCCGGATGCCGCCCCGCTGGGCAGCACTGTGCTGGCCACGCGTGAAACATGGGCCGATTACGGCCTGTATACGGCACAGGGGGTCGACCCCATGGGAATCGGGTTCGGCCAGACGGACGATGCCGTCAATCCGGTCTGGAACAGTATAGAGCTGAACCCCGCGCCGGTACTGGCCGTGCTGCAGCTGACCCCGCCGCCCCTTTGCCGCACGGGCGGCAGCCTGACGGTGGCCGCCGCCAGCGGTACGGCGGAACGCGCCTGCGCCATGCGGCAGACGCATCATGCCCTGACAGAAAATATGGAAGGCTTTGCGCTGGCGCTCGGCTGTCTGCGGCAGGGTGTGCCTTTTCTGGAACTGCGCACGGTTTCCAATGTGGTCGGTTCGCGCGCAGCGCATGACTGGGCCGTGGACGATGCATTCGCCTCGCTGGGGCAGGCCGCCCGCGCCCTGTTTGTCTGACAAAGATACACTTGCCTAGCGGCTTGAAAAACGGAACAATACGGCTCATGCAAGAACTTCTGGAATATCTGGGCGCCATTCAGCCCAAAGTGAATGAAACTCTGGCCGCGGAAACCGGTACTCTGAACAGCATGGTGCAACCTGTGGCCACTCATGTGCTGAGCGCCGGCGGCAAACGCCTGCGGCCGCTGCTGGCCATACTTTTTGCCCGTGCCCTGGGCCGCGGCGGCGACGATATATACCCGCTGGCCTGTTCCGTCGAGCTGCTGCACTCGGCCACACTGCTGCACGACGACATCATAGACGACGCCGCGCTGCGCCGTGGTCTGCCCGCCGCGCACACACTTTTCGGCAGCACCAGAACCATCCTTGCAGGCGATGCGCTGCTGGCCCTCGCCAACCTCATTGTTTCACGTTATGGTGATACGAGGCTTACCGAATGCATCGCACGGGCCATCATTGAAACAGCCACCGGTGAAATTGCCGAAATCGAATACCTGCGCAGCACAGGCCACCCGCAGGAAACATATATAGAAATTATCAAAGGCAAAACCGCGTGGATGATTCAGGCTTCCTGTCAGCTGGGTGCCATTGCGGCCGGTGCCACGGCGCAGCAGGAGCAGGCAGCCTGCGACTTCGGCATGAATCTGGGCATAGCCTTCCAGATAGTGGATGATGCGCTGGACTTTTCACCTTCTGCCGGAGAAACCGGCAAGCCGGTGGCCGGCGACCTGCGCGAAGGCAAGCTTACCCCGCCGCTGCACATGTATCTGGAAAGGCTGGAAGGCGCCGACCGGCAGGAGTTTCTGCACAAATTCACCACCGGCACCTTTTCCGATGCCGATGTGGACAACGTGGCAAGAGCGGTGCGCGGACAGGGGCTGGACAAAGCCACCAGAGACCTTGCCGACACCTATCTGAAAAAAGCCGCAGACGCACTGCACATGCTGGACGAAAGCAGGGAAAAAACCGTGCTCAGGCAAACGGTGGATTATGTGAAAAACCGCAGCAGGTAGGAAGGCCCATGACCACGCAAGAAGCAGCTGACCGCAGTAAGACCATGGAGTGGTACTCCGAGTGTCTTCAGCTCACGTTTCCCCCTGTGATGGTCAAACTGCTGCAGGCGCTTGCCCAGCCGGAGCCCGATTTTTCTGTCATCGCCGAGCTGCTGGCCATGGATCCGGTTCTTGCGGCCACCATTCTGGAACTGGTCAACTCACCCTACTACGGGCAGCGCAATCCCGTGTCCGACATGCAGCGGGCCGTAGTGGTACTCGGCTCGCGGGAAATTCTCAAAATAGCCCTGTCCGTCGCCTACCAGCAGCGCGTGTCCGGCGCACTGCACCGCAAACCAACCGAACTTTTTCCCGACTGGCGCATGGCACTGTGGAGCGCCATTGCCGCAGAAAAACTGTCGGCCCAGCTGGCACCCGGCGATGAGGCTCTGGCCTATCTTGCCGCACTGCTCAAAGATCTGGGAATTTTTATCAGACAGTGCACCCGCAGTTCAGACCCCGTGCTTGCCCGCCGCCGTTATCTGACGGAATATTCCCGCGCCCACGCCACATCCGAACAGGTCCACTGGGGCAAAGAGCATCAGGAGCTTTCCGCAGAACTGTTCAGCACATGGAACATGCCGCAACGCTTTGTCGACGCGGTGCGCCACCATCATGCCCCGACGCTTAACGGGCTGGACCCCTTCACGTTGTGCGTCGCGCTTGCCACCCGCTGGGCCGAACTGCTGCAGACCGGACAGGGCGATCATGCGGAACTCATCCGCCATGAAATGCTGATGGCCGGGCTGCTGCAGCTTGACGGGCCGGGTATGGAAGCGCTGCGCGCCGACTGTGCCACCCGCTTCCGCGTTCTGCTCAGCTCTCTGGGCATAGAAGACGCCCCGCTTTCCGACAGACTCTACACCCAGACGCTTGAAGACATTCAGCGCTTTCATTTTCTGAGCACAGAACTGCAGCGCGCCGCCTCGTACGAAGAAGCCGTCAAAATGACCGGCAGACAGCTGCACTGGCTGTGGAACATGAAAAAATGGGAAGTGGCTCTGCGCGATCCTTCCGTAAACAGATATGTGCTTTTCCGTCCTGTGCCCGAACAGGGTGTGCAGCCCGTTGCCAGCAGTGCCGAGGTTGACGCCCTGCCGTGGAGCAGAGGCGGAGTGCGCCTGCCGCTGGCTGCCGAGGGTGACGTGTACGGCAGCATGAACGTGCCGCGCAGCAAAACCAGACTGCAGGAAGAAGGCAGCCTGGCCGTATACGCCAGATTTCTCTCAAAAGGGCTGGAAATATTCTATACGGAACAGAGCGGACTGCGCAGTAAAGCCCGTCTGCTTGATTCGCTGCCCAACATGGTGGCGCAGGTGGATGCCACAGGCATCATACGCGAAGCCAACACGGCCTTTCTTGCACTTGCCGGGCAGGACAGCGACCCGCGCGGGCATGCTTTAAGCGACGTGCTGCGCAATGCATACGGCATTGAGACCGAATCAGTATGGCGGCAGATCACGGCGGAAACACAAAACAATGCCGCAAACAAAATTTTTACATACTGCACCACGCAGGGAGCAGCCCGTACCTGCGCTCTGCTCAGCATCTTCCGCAACCTGCCTGAGCAGGGGGCATTTCTGGTACGTATCGAAGACATAACACAGGTTTCCGCACTGGAAGCCGAAGTGCTGGAACAAAATGACTTTCTGAGCAGCCTCATGGAGGCCATGCAGGAGGTTGTGTTCACCGTCGACGCCACCGGCAGAGTGCTGTGGACCAGCTCGGACATGCTGCTGCAGGCCGGTGCCATGCTGTTTGACATCGCCGCCGCCACAACGCCCGGTGCCGCGTGGGGGGCCGATCATCTGCCTGTGCAGCGGCAGGCGGACACTGCGGAACAGCAGACGGCACACCCGCAGGAAAAACAGACGCCCGTACCGGTGGAAGTCGCCATAAAACTGCCCGACGGCAGCAGCGCACTGTACGAGCTTTCAGTCTCGCCGCTCAAAACGCGGGCGGAAACAGCGCGCTGGATCATCGTGGGGCGCGATCTGACCAGCATCCGGCGCATGGAAGAAAAAATGCGCATGCAGGCAGTGTTTGACGGCCTCACAGGGCTTTTCAATCATACGCATTTTCACATGCTGCTCGACAGAGAAATAGCCCGCTGCCATCGCACACGGCATCCTCTGGCACTTATCTTCCTTGATCTGGACGGGTTCAAAGCCATCAACGACACGCAAGGGCACCGCGAAGGCGACAGAATACTGCGTCAGGTTTCCAACGCCCTGCGCTCCTGCATACGCAAAGGAACTGATTTTGCCTGCCGCTACGGCGGCGACGAATTTACCGTCATCGTGACGGAATTCAAAGAAGACGCGCTACCCGCCATGTCCGCCCGCATACTGGACGCCATTGAATCGGGCACATCAGGTGCTGTAAGCGCCAGTGTGGGGGTTGCCCTTCTGCAATCGCAGGATTCTGCGGAAAGTCTTGTCCAGCGGGCCGACACCGCAAGCTACGCCGCAAAAAAAGCCGGAGGACGGCAGGTTGCTCAAGCCCCCCTGCATCCCGGTTCCGCATGACAGAACACAGCGCCGCCCACCCCCCGCACGGGGCTGCGCCTCTTTTTTTGTCCGCAGGGCCGCAGTGCCCCGCGGCGCAACATTCTGTTTTTACCCTTTGCAAACGCCGCGTTTGCCATTAAGGAAAGCCCAACCCGACCACCGCAATACCGCAGGAGTCTTTCATGCTACGCCGCATTGAAGTTGGTCTGCGACCCCATGTCGCGGACACCGTGGGCCGCAAGGTCTGCAACAAAATTGCCGAATCTCTGGATATCACTCCCGAGTCCGTGCAGATAGTCAAAGTGTTCACCATTGACGGGCTTTCGGAGCAGCAGCTTGACGAAGTGCTGAAACAGGGAGCTCTGCACGACCCCGTTCTGCAGGAGGCATCTGCCGCCCCCGCCGCGGGCGATGCCGACTGGTATCTGGAAGTGGGCCTGCGCCCGGGCGTGACGGACAACGAAGGCCGCACCGCCCGCGAAACCATTGCCATTGTGCTGGGCATCAGCGACCGTCGCTCGGTCAACGTGTATGTGGCCAACCAGTACCGCATCAGCGGCGATCTTTCGCGCGATGATGTGGAACGCATAGGACGCGATCTGCTTGCCAACGAACTCATCCAGCGCTTTTCCGTCAAAAGCCGCGCCCAGTGGCAGGCCGAGCCGGGCTTTCCCGCCGCTGCCGCGCAGGTACTGGGACAGGCCTGCGACGAAGTGGCCTTTATCCCGCTGGACACCATGGACGACGCGGCCATGGCCGCTTTCAGCCGCGACAACACGCTGGCTCTCAGTCTGGAAGAAATGCACTGCATACGCGACCATTACGCGCAACCGGACGTAAAAGCCGCCCGCGAAAAAATGGGCCTGCCCGCACGTCCCACCGATGCCGAAGTGGAAGCGCTTGCCCAGACATGGTCCGAACACTGCAAGCACAAGATTTTCTCTGCACGCATCCGGTACCGCAACGAAGAAACCGGCACCGGCGAGACCATCAACAGCCTGTACAAAACCTGCATTCAGGGTTCCACAAGCCTGCTGCGCAAACGCATGGGCAAAAAAGACTTCTGCCTTTCCGTTTTCAAGGACAACGCAGGTGTCATATCCTTTACGGACACGCACAGCGTCTGCATAAAGGTGGAAACCCACAACTCGCCCTCGGCGCTTGACCCCTACGGCGGAGCGCTTACCGGCATTGTGGGCGTAAACCGCGACCCCATGGGCACCGGCATGGGCGCCAACATGGTGTGCAACACCGATGTGTTCTGCTTTGCCTCGCCCTTTTATGAAGAAAAACTGCCCCCCCGACTGCTGCATCCGCGCCGCGTGCTTGAAGGCGTGCGCGAAGGTGTGGAGCACGGCGGCAACAAATCCGGTGTTCCCACGGTAAACGGCTCCATTGTGTTCCACGACAGGTACCTGGGAAAACCGCTGGTCTACTGCGGTACAGTGGGCATGATTCCGGCCACGGTGGCGGGCAGACCCGGTCACGAAAAAAAGGCCCTGCCGGGCGATATCGTGGTGATGGCCGGCGGACGCATAGGCAAGGACGGCATCCACGGCGCCACGTTCTCATCCGAGGAACTGCACGAAGGCTCTCCCGCCACGGCAGTACAGATCGGTGACCCCATCACACAGCGCAAAACGTATGATTTCATCATGCGCGCACGGGACAAAGGCCTGTACAACGCCATTACAGACAACGGTGCCGGAGGGCTTTCCTCTTCCGTGGGCGAAATGGCCGAAGACACCGGCGGCTGCCGCATAGACGTTTCGCGCGCACCGCTCAAATATGACGGACTGCGCCCGTGGGAAATCCTGCTTTCCGAAGCGCAGGAACGGATGACGCTGGCCGTACCGCCTGCAAAAATAGAAGAGTTTCTTGCCCTTGCACGCGAAATGGACGTTGAGGCCACAGCACTGGGCGAATTCACTGACTCCGGCTACTTTCATGTGACCTACGGCGAAAAGCCGGTGGCCTACCTTTCCATGGAGTTCCTGCATGACGGTGTTCCGCAGATGCAGCTTGACGCCGTGTGGGAACGCCCGCAGCTGCCGGCACCGGCCATAGACGTGGACGACGCCCATCAGGGCAGCCTGCTTAAAACAATGCTGGGACGGCTGAACATCTGCTCCAAAGAGTACGTCATCCGCCAGTACGACCACGAAGTAAAGGGCGGCAGCGTCGTCAAACCGCTGGTGGGCGTTCTGCGTGACGGCCCCGCCGATGCGGGCGTCATGCGCCCCCTGCTGGAAAACGAGGCAGGCATAGTGCTCTCGCACGGCATCTGCCCCAAATTCAGCGATATCGACACCTACTGGATGATGGCCAACGCCATTGACGAAGCGGTGCGCAACGCGGTTGCAGTGGGCGGCAACATTGATCATATGGCCGGTGTGGACAACTTCTGCTGGTGCGACCCCGTGCAGTCGGAAAAAACTCCCGACGGCCGGTACAAGCTGGCACAGCTGGTACGCGCCAACAAAGCTCTGGCCCATTTCTGTCAGGCCTACGGCGTACCCTGCATATCCGGCAAAGATTCCATGAAAAATGACTACACCGGCGGCGGTACCAAAATATCCATTCCGCCCACGGTGCTGTTCTCCGTTCTGGGGGTCATCCCCGATGTGAACAAAACAGTCACTTCCGACTTCAAACAAGCCGGAGACGGCATATACCTGCTGGGTGTCACCCGCCGCGAACTGGGCGGATCGGAACTGGCAGACGAGCTGGGCATTCTTTCCGCCGATGTGCCGCATGTGGACGCTGTTCCGGCACTCCTGCGCTACCGCACGCTGTACAAAGCCATCGGTGCCGGACTTGTTTCCGGCTGCCACGACCTGTCCGACGGCGGTCTGGCTGTGGCTGTGGCCGAAATGGCTCTGGCAGGACGCACGGGCGCCGATGTCAACCTGAACGCAGTGGCTCTTGCAGGCAGCCTGAACAAGGCTGAAGTGCTCTACTCCGAATCGGCATCGCGCCTGCTGGTCACTGTGCCGGCAGCACAGCAGAACGCCTTTGAGCAGATGTTCAAAGGTCAGCACTGCACCCGTATCGGACAGGTGACCGCCCACGATTCCCTGCGCGTGCTCTCCGGAGACTCCGTACTGCTTGCCGAACCTGTGGAAGAACTGGCGCGCAGCTTTAAAGGCACGCTGAACTTCTAGTATTCGGGCACCGCCGCGGTACCGCGGTGTTGCGTCTTTCCGGCGGCCGCCTTTTTGTACTCAACGGCAAAAAGGCGGCCGTCCTTTTTCGGGTGCACGGCAGTACGGTGCCTGCCGCGCGCACGCCCGCGGCTGCTGCGGTGCGGCTGCCGCAACACAACGCAACATCTTTTTCTTCTGGACAAAATTCACAGAGGACTTATCACTAAAAAGTCAGAAAGGGGCTTGAACTGATGTTCGGAAACGAGTACTGTTACAGGTAATGTCACGTATAGCCGGTAACGCGGGCCCGTGCTCCGCACCGGAATGTCCGCGTTGCCTGATGATCCTGAAGTACACGGTAATAAGCACCAAAATTAACGGGAGGCCCAAATGCCTAACATGCTCGAAATCTACAAGTGCAATCACTGCGGCAACATGGTTGAAGTTATGGCAGGCGGCGGCGCACCGCTGGTCTGCTGTGGCGAAGAAATGGAACTGCAGGTGGAAGGCACCGTTGACGCCGCCAAGGAAAAGCACGTCCCCGTCATTGAAAAGACCGCGAACGGCTTCCTTGTGAAAGTGGGCGCCGTCGAGCATCCCATGACAGACAAGCACTGGATTCAGTGGATAGAGCTGATCGCCGACGGCCGCAGCTACACCAAATTCCTGAACCCCGGCGAAACCCCCGAAGCCGAATTCTGTATCAAGGCTGACAAAGTGACCGCACGCGAGTACTGCAACCTGCACGGCCACTGGAAAACCGAACTGTAATACCACTCAACACGTGTAAAGGATGAGAACAATGCAGAAATACGTTTGCAACATCTGCGGCTACGAATACGACCCCGCCGAAGGCGATCCCGACAACGGCGTAGCTCCCGGCACCGCATGGGAAGATGTTCCTTCTGACTGGCTGTGCCCCGTGTGTGGCGCGCCCAAAAGCGAATTCGAACCTGCATAAGGTTCTTTTGCGCCCCTCCCGCATACGGCGGGAGGGGCGTTTTACGGCCTCCCGCATAGCAGAACGCCGCAGCGCCCTTGCCCGTGCTGCCTTTTTTTTTTATGACGGCCTCAGGAAATTATGCAAGCTGCACGCATTATCAGCAGCAAAACACATACACAGGACGAAACAATGAAAGCACTGGAAATAAAAAAGGACGTGTTCTGGGTAGGCGCGGTGGATTACGACAGCCGCGACTTTCACGGATATTCGCTGTCGCCGCAGGGCACAACATACAATGCCTACGTGGTTAAAGACGAAAAAACCGTTCTTTTCGACAACGTGAAAGAAGGCTTTCTGCCCACCATGCTGTGCCGCCTGTCTCAGGTGACCGAGCTGGAAAAGATAGACTACATTGTCTGCAACCACCTTGAGCCCGACCATGCCGGCTGCCTGCCCGAACTCATCGAACGCTGCAAGCCCGAAAAAATTTACTGCTCGCCCATGGGCAAACGTTCCATGGAAGCGCACTTCGACACCACCGGCTGGCCCGTGGAAGTGGTGAAAACAGGCGATTCCATCAATATCGGCAAGCGTGACATCCAGTTCGTGGAAACCCGCATGCTGCACTGGCCTGATTCCATGGTGTCCTACATTCCGCAGGACAAGCTGCTCATCTGCAACGACGCCTTCGGCCAGAACATAGCCTGCACCGAACGGTTCGCCGATGAAATCGACCGTGCCCATCTGGCCCATGCCATGAAGGAATATTACCACAACATCGTGCTGCCTTTCTCGCCCATTGTCATCAAGACGCTGGACCTGCTGGCCGAACTGAAGCTGGACATAGACATGCTGGCCCCCGACCACGGTCTTATTTTCCGCGGCGAAGACGTGCAGTATGCACTGGACTCGTACCGCAGCTTTGCCCAGCAGAAGCCCCGCAAACGGGCTGTAATCGTATTTGACACCATGTGGCATTCCACCGAGAAAATGGCCCGCGCCATTGCCGACGGGCTGGAAGCCGAAGGAGTGCCTGCCCGCCTGATGTGGCTGAAGGCCAACCACCACAGCGCCGTGATGACAGAACTGGCAGACTGCGGCGCCGTGATTGTCGGCTCGCCCACCCACAACAACGGCATCATGCCCAACGTGGCAAAAATGCTCACCTACATGAAAGGTCTGCGTCCGCAGAACAAGGTGGCCGCAGCGTTCGGTTCGTTCGGCTGGTCCGGTGAATCCGTCAAAAACATCACCGGATGGCTGGAAGACATGGGCTTTGAAGTGCCCGCTGAAGGCGTGAAGTGCAAACATGTGCCCAAGCACGAAACGTATGAAGAATGCTACAATCTTGGCAAGGCAGTCGCTCAGGCGCTCAAGGCCAAGTGCGAAGCCTAGACCGGCCCTGACGCCCCTGCCCTGCAGGGGCGTTCTTCTTTACTTTTTTACCTCAAAGCCCCGCAGCCTCCGGTACCGCATCTGCAGGTCGTGCAGGCCGCCAGATAACAGAAGGCCCGGAGGCGGGGTCTCTCAAGCGCCGGCCCTTAGCCTGCCCGCACCGCCGGCGCCACCGCATCAGCGCATCACACGCACGTTCAGATCATGTGTCCGCCTGCACCGCCCTTGCGTGCAGGCAGACAGCACGCACCGTCACGGGCTGTCAGCGTGCAGGCTGCGCAGCCACTTTACCCCCGCGCACAGTTGGCGTACCATTGTCAGCAATCGCTGACTTCATACCGCCGCACCGGCCAAGGACCATACCCGTGACCGCCCCGCTCACCATACCGTGCGAAACCATCATGCAGTCCATTGCGGACGGTGTTTTCACGGTTGATCTTCAGTGGAACATCACTTTTTTCAATTCCGCAGCGGAATCCATAACCGGTATCCGCGCGCAGGAGGCCGTGGGCCGTAAATGCTGGGAAGTTCTGCGCTCCAGCCTGTGCGACGGGCAATGTGCGCTTGATGCCTGCATGCACCGCAATGTCAACGTGTCGGGCAAGTCCATTTTCATCGTCCGCAGCGACGGTACCCGTGTGCCCATATCCATCAGTGCCGCCCCGCTGCGCGACCCGCAGGGAGAACTTATCGGCGGGGTAGAAACATTCCGCGATCTTTCTGAAGTGACTCTGCTGCGCAAGGAAATGCAGAGCCAGTACGGCATTGAGGACATAGTAGGCAAAAGTCCGGCACTTTCGCGGATTTTTGCCATTCTGCCCCCCGTGGCACGCAGCGGCAGCAGCGTGCTGCTGACCGGAGAATCCGGCACAGGCAAAGAACTGTTCGCCCGCGCACTGCACAACCACAGCGAACGGGCACAGCAGCCCTTCATTGCGGTAAACTGCGCGGCACTGCCTCCGGCGTTGCTCGAATCTGAACTGTTCGGCTACAAAAAAGGGGCATTTACCGATGCGCGCAAGGACAAACCCGGCAGGCTGGCGCTGGCACACGGCGGAACGCTTTTTCTGGATGAAATAGGAGACATGCCTCTGCCGCTGCAGGCAAAACTGCTGCGCGTGCTGCAGGAGAAAAAATTTGATCCTCTGGGGGGCATTGCACCGGAAGAAGCCGACGTTCGCATAATCGCCGCCACCAACAGCAATATGGAACAACTTGTTGAACAGGGCGGCTTCCGGCGTGACCTGTATTTCAGGCTGAATGTAGTGCGCATGGAACTGCCCGCCCTGCGTGAACGGCGCAGCGATATCCCCCTTCTGGCCGCCCATTTCGTGCAGCGGTTCAATACCCTGCAGAACAAACAGGTTCAGGGACTGTCCGAAGACGTTCTGGCCACCCTCATGCGGCACGAATTTTCCGGCAACGTACGCGAGCTGGAAAACATTATCGAATACGCATTCATTCTCTGCTCCTCCGGATTCATCCAGATGGAGCACCTGCCTGATTACCTGCAGCACGGCACCGCGGCTTCGGGTGGTATCGGGCCTGACAGCGCGGCACACCCCGCCCCGCGTACCCCCGGCACGACAAGCTCGCTGCCCCCCGCTGCATCCGCTCCCGACAGTGTAAACGGCGCGCACCGGCATGCGGCCTTCCCGCCATCCGTCCCGCAGGAGGCGCTTACACCGCAGAACGCCGCTGACCGGACCATGACCATGCGGGACATAAAAAAGCAGGCTGTGCTGCAGGCGCTGGCACGGCACGGAGGACGGCGCATGGCCGCATGCCGCGACCTTGATATCAGCAAAGACACGCTGCGCCGCATTCTGAACCAGCCTGACAAGGCGTAAAACGCGCCTGAAGCGCTCCGCATGGGGCGTATTATACGCCATCACAGGGCGCGTTTCACGCCCGAAAATCTGCTGCCGCCTTCCACACAAACACACAAGCTACTGTTATAAAACAACTATAACAAGTCGGCATCATTCCTGCCTAATACAGTGCAGGCGCCAGCACCTGCGGCAATGACGCTGCAGCCCTATGCGCCCGTACTGGTTATGATTGCACTCGCTGTATATGGCCCCCGTCTGGCCGCATTGTTCGAATCGGCACCCGAGTGTGCCCTGTTCCTCCCTCAAGGTGACATCTGCACTCCGGCCGGAATGCTTCCATTGCCCGCGCAGGACATGCTCCAACGTGCCTCCATTCTGGCCGGGGCAGATGTTACCCACCTGCTGTGCGGAGGCATATGCGGCTGTCACCGCAGGCAGCTTTCGCAGGCAGGCATCATCGTCGTGCCGTGGCTGTGCGGCGGCGTGCAGGACATCATACGTGCATGGATGCATGACAATCTAGGGCCGCACATCATGCCCGGCTGCCCGCGCATCCAGCAGCCGCGCTGCCGCGCCAGACAGGGGCAGACAAAACAAACCGTAAAAAGGAGCACCACATGATCATTGCCATCAGCGCTTCCGGACAGTCTCCGGAAAGCGGACTGGATCCCCGTTTCGGCAGAGCCGCAGGGTTTGTGCTGTTTAACAGCGAAACCGGACAGTTCAGCTACAAGGACAACACCCAGAATCTGAACGCCCCGCAGGGAGCAGGCATTCAGGCCGCCATGAACGTGGCCGATGCCGGAGCTTCGGCTGTCATCACCGGCCATGTGGGCCCCAAGGCATTTCAGGCTCTGCAGCAGGGCAACGTGGCGGTGTACCTGACCGACAGCCCCACCGTGCATGATGCTCTGGAGGCCTTCCGGCAGGGCATGCTCCGCCCCGCCGATCAGGCCGACAAACAGGGCCACTGGTAACCGGCGGTCGCACGGCCGCCGCAAGGAGGTCATCATGACAACCATCATTGACGCACGCGGCATGGGCCGCGGTATGGGCCGCAGAGGTCTGTACGCTCAGGACGGCATGCAGCAGGAAACAGCCGCCCCGTTGCAGCCCGGCTGCCGGGGTGCCGGCGGCACAGGATGCGGCATGGGATACGGCAGAGGACGTTTTGCCGGCAACGGCCGCGGCGGCATGTGCCGCAACGGATACGGCAGGCAGAACCGTTCTGCACAGGGAAGCATGCAACGCCGCCAGCCGCCATTTGACGATGCAGGCTGAACCGGCACGACACCGGCGGACATCCGGCGCATGCCGCATGCCGGAATGAAACACACGGAACAGCCATGAAGCCGTTCCGCACATCAGACACAATACGGCCCCGCATTTCCGCCGGCGGGGCCATGACGAGGAAAAGTATGCATATCGCCATAGCCAGCGGCAAAGGCGGCACCGGCAAGACAACCCTTGCGGTCAATCTGGCCGTGCACGCCGCCCGCAGCGGTCACCCCACGGTTCTGGCCGACTGCGATGTGGAAGAACCCAACGCTCACCTTTTCATGCCGGGCGAACCTGTGATGACACTGACGCATTCGCTGCCGGTACCCGCCGTGGACAAGGCCAAATGCCTTGGCGACAGCTGCCGCAAGTGTGTCGAAGAGTGCCGGTTCAAGGCTCTTACATGGATGAAGGGTGTCATGGCCTTTTCAGAACTGTGTCACGGTTGCGGGCTGTGCATGATGATATGCCCTTCCGGCGCCATTACGGAAACCACACGCCCCGTGGGTACCGTGGAAATACGCACACCGCAGCTGCCCGTACCCGCCGGTGCCTCCGCCGGTGCGGCCGCCCTTACGCTGGTTTCCGGCAGAATGAGAATTTCAGAAGCCATGGCACCGCCGCTCATACGCGAAGTAAAGCAGCAGGCCCACGCCGTTTCTGTCGGCACCCCCAACGGACTCACTTTCTGGGACAGCCCTCCCGGCACATCCTGCCCCATGATATCCACCGTGGAAAACGCCGACTACAGCGTGCTGGTGACCGAACCGACGCCTTTCGGACTGCACGACCTGCGCCTTGCGGTGGAAACGCTGCACACGCTCGGCAGACCCTTCGGCGTGGTCATAAACCGCGACGGCATGGGCGACGGCCGCGTGCGCGAATATCTGGACAGGCACCGCATTCCCCTGCTGGGCACCGTACCTCACTCGCCACAGGCGGCACAGGCTGTTTCTTCGGGCAGGCTGCTCATTGATGCCGTGGACGGCATGACAGGCTGCTTTGACAGACTGCTGCATACCGTGCTGCGGCATGCACACAACGCGGCGCAGCACGGACAGGAGAAGACCGCATGAAGGAAATAATAGTCATCAGCGGCAAGGGCGGCACGGGAAAAACATCCGTCACCGCGGCGCTGGCCGCCACCGGACCGGTCAAAGTACTGGCCGACTGCGATGTGGACGCCGCAGACCTGCATCTGATTCTGCAGCCCGAAGTGCGGCGCACTGTCGATTTTTATGCCGGACAGCTGGCTTCCGTTGACCCTCTGCTGTGCATCGGCTGCGGGTCGTGCGCCGACCACTGCCGCTTTGATGCCGTAACGGTGGCAGCCGACGGCAAATGGCAGATACGGCCCGAATTCTGCGAAGGCTGTGCGGTATGCCTGCACGTCTGCCCCGCGCAGGCGGTCACCATGAACGACCGCAAATGCGGGCAGTGGTTCGTTTCGGACACGCGGCACGGGGTCATGGTGCACGCGGCACTGGGTATCGGGCAGGAAAATTCCGGCAAACTGGTCACCACCGTACGCCGCGAATCCGCCGCCATGGCGCACAAGGAAGGCGCTCAGGTACTGCTGACCGACGGACCTCCCGGCATAGGATGTCCGGTCATTGCCTGCATGAGCAATGCCGACATGGCCCTGCTGGTGACGGAACCTTCTGTTTCGGCTCTGCACGATCTGGAACGCGCGGTGCAGCTTGCGCGGCATTTTTCGCTTCCATGCGCCTGCGTGCTCAACAAAAGCGACGTGCACCGGCAGACGGCCGATGAGGTACGGGCTTTCTGTCTGGAACACAAAGTGCCCGTACTGGCCGAACTGCCCTACGACACCGCCGTGACGCAGGCGCAGCTGCAGGGCAGAAGCATAACCGAAACCGACCCCGACCGATGGCGGCCGGTGTTTGAAAATCTGTGGACAACCATGCTGGATATGCTTGAAAATCCGGCCCCCCGCGCAGAGACGCACATCCCCGTCATGCAGCGGGTGGCGGGCTAGACATCCGGCTTGCGTATTCATTACTCCAAGGAGAAACCCATGAGTGAATCTTGCGGTTGCTCCGCCGGTGGAAACTGCTCCTCCGGCGGATGCCATGAAAACAAATCGCCTGAAGATCTGAGGCTGGAAAGCTCGGTGTCGCGCATCCGCAACAAAGTTGTGGTCATGTCCGGCAAGGGCGGCGTGGGCAAAAGCACCATTGCCGCAAACATTGCCGTCTCGCTGGCTCTGGCCGGTCAGAAGGTGGGCCTGCTGGACGTGGACGTACACGGCCCCAGCATTCCGCGTCTGCTCGGTCTGGATAAAGCCGAAATTCGCATGGAAGAACGCTCGCTGCTGCCCGTGCCGTGGAACGCCAACCTGTCCGTCATGTCTGTGGGCTTCATGATTCCCGACCCGCAGCAGGCTGTCATCTGGCGCGGCCCCGTCAAAATGGGCTTCATCAAACAGATGCTTTCGGAAGTTGCGTGGGGCGATCTCGACTTTCTGGTTGTCGACTGCCCTCCCGGCACCGGCGACGAACCGTTGAGCGTACTGCAGCTGCTGGGCACCGACGCCCGCGCCGTTATTGTGACCACCCCGCAGGCGGTGGCCGTGGACGACGTGCGCCGCTCCATCGGCTTCTGCCGCGAGCTGGGCAACCCCATTGCCGGTGTTGTCGAAAATATGAGCGGCTTTGCCTGCCCGCAGTGCGACCATGTGGAACCGCTGTTCGGACAGGGGGGCGGCGAAGCGCTGGCAAAAGAAACCAATGTTCCGTTCCTGGGGGCTGTGCCTGCCACATCTCTTATGAGCCGCTGCGGCGACAAGGGTCTGGTATTTGTGCAGGCACAGCCCGAAAATCCCGTAGCCGAGGCCATAGGCCGCATTGTCAAACCGCTGCTGGCGCACGCGGGCACCCTGCATGAACGCGAAGGCGCAGTGCCGGCACCGCAGGCCGAAGGCACCGTAAAGGTGGCTCTGCCGCTGGCCAACGGCAGCCTGTGCCAGCATTTCGGCCACTGCGAACAGTTTGCCATTGTTACGGCTGACACCACGGCAAAAACCGTGCTGGGTACCGAAAACATCACCCCGCCCCCGCACGAACCGGGCGTACTGCCGCGTTTTCTTGCCGAACAGGGCGTCAACGTGGTGCTGGCCGGCGGCATGGGCGCCCGCGCCCAGTCACTGTTCACCGGACAGGGCATCAACGTGGTTACCGGCATCAGCGGCGGCTCGCCCCATGAGGTGGTCAGCGCATGGATGCAGGGCTCGCTGACTGCCGGAGCAAACACCTGCGACCATTAATCCCTTCTCTTCTGCCTGTTATCCTCTGATCATAAGTGGCCCTTGCGGCCACTTTTTTTATTAGCACTTTTCAGAAAACTTGTTATAACTACAAAAGTTATTCCTTTCTTTGTGCGGGAATATCCGGAATTTCTCCGAAAGAGCTTGCAACAGAAGCTATTTGCTAATAATAACTCATTTTAATAAAAGTTTGCCTGCTCTTCATGGAGCTGTTTTTTTCACCTTTAACCTTGGCGGCTGCGGCTTTACGCCACGACCCGCAAACCGCAAAGGGGGCTCGTATGGATGTCGTCCTGTTGTCACGGCTGCAATTTGCCATAGCCGTTTTTTTCCACTTCATTTTCGTGCCGCTTACTCTGGGCCTTTCCGTGATGCTTGCCATCATGGAAACCATGTACGTACGCAGCGGCAATGAAGTGTACAAACGTATGGCCAAGTTCTGGGGCAAGCTGTTCATCATCAACTTTGCACTGGGAGTTGTCACCGGCATCACGCTGGAATTCCAGTTCGGCACCAACTGGTCGCGCTATTCCGAATATGTCGGCGACATTTTCGGTTCGCTGCTGGCCATCGAGGCGACCGTCGCTTTCTTCCTTGAATCCACCTTTCTTGCCGTATGGCACTTCGGGTGGGAAAAAGTATCCAAAAAAGTTCACCTGTTCGCCATCTGGGCCGTGGCCATTGCCAGCAACATATCCGCCCTGTGGATCATCCTTGCCAACGGCTGGATGCAGAACCCCGTGGGCTATGTGCTGCGCAACGGCCGTGCAGAACTGGACAGCTTCTACGAAGTGCTGACCAACGTATTTGCGTGGGGCCAGTACTTCCACACCATTTTCGCCTCATGGATGCTTGCCGGTTTCTTTGTGCTGGGTGTTTCCGCATGGCACATCATGCGCAAGAACGAGCTTGATTTCTTTAACCGCTCCTTCCGGCTGGGCGCAGTGTTTGCCCTGCTGTTCGCCGTGCTGGTGGCTGTACAGGGCCACAACCACGGCAACACCGTGGCCAGACTGCAGCCGGCCAAACTGGCAGCCATGGAATCGCACTGGGAAACCAAGGCAGGCGCTCCCATGTACCTGCTGGTACTGCCGGATCAGGAAAACGAAAAGAACGCCATCGAAGCCTTTGGCATTCCCAATGTGCTCTCGCTGCTGGCATTCAATGATCCCAATGCCGAAGTGCTGGGGCTGAAGGAATTCCCCAAGGAAGACCGTCCGCCCGTGCTGCTGACCTTCCTTTCGTTCCGGCTTATGGTCGGTCTGGGTACACTGTTCCCCATTCTGGCCGGTCTTGCATGGCTGTGGCGCAACAAACTGGAACAGAAGACATGGCTGCTCAAAGCTCTCATCTACACCATTCCGCTGCCGTACATCACCATCATGGCAGGCTGGAACGTGGCAGAAGTGGGCCGCCAGCCGTGGATTGTCTACGGCATGATGCGCACATCAGACGCGGTGTCGCCGGTACCTGCCGCGTCAGTGGCCACATCCGTCATCGCCATGGTGATCATCTATTCATTCCTCGGCATTCTCGACATTTATCTGTTGAAGAAATACGCCAGGAAAGGCCCCCAGCCCGCCTAGGCGGAAGGGATAACCTGAAGAACCAGTACACCAGAGGAATTAGAATATGTTGGAAACCACATGGTTTGTTATCTGGGGTGTTCTCTGGGCCATCTACTTCATGCTGGACGGGTTCGATCTCGGCATGGGTACGCTGCTGCCCTTTATCACAAAAAATGAAACTGAACGGCGCACCATCTACAATGCGGCCGGTCCTTTCTGGGACGGCAACGAAGTGTGGCTGATCACGGCCGGCGGGGTTACCTTCGCCGCATTTCCCAAAGCGTATGCGGTGATGTTCAGCGCGCTGTATGCCCCGCTGTTCATTCTGCTTTTCGCACTTATCTTCCGCGCAGTCTCGTTTGAGTTCCGCAACAAGATAGATTCCGACGGCTGGCGCAAGGTATGGGACGTGTTCCAGTTCCTCGGCAGCGTCGTACCCGCCCTGCTGCTGGGCGTGGCCTTTGCCAACCTGTTCATGGGCATTCCCGTGGATGCGGACGGCGTGTACCACGGCACACTGTTCACGCTGCTTAATCCTTACGGACTGCTGGGCGGCGTGCTGTTTGTGCTTATGTTTGCCGTACACGGCGCACTGTGGCTGGCCATCAAGTCCACCGGCATGATTCATGACCGCGCCATCGCCGCCGCACGGGGTCTGTGGCCCTATCTGCTCATCGCTGCGGTGGCCTTTCTGGCCGCCACGGCCGTATACACCGACCTGTACAGCAACTACCTCAGCTTCCCGCCGCTGCTGGTGGTGCTTTTCCTCGCCGTGGGCATGATGCTCACCACCCGCTTCTTCATCCACGGAGAATCGGCCGGAATGGCATGGATATGCAGTTCTGTGACCATAGTGTGCGTGACGCTGTTCGGTGTGCTGGGCATGTACCCCGCACTCATTCCGTCCAGCCTTGATCCGGCTTACAGCGTGACCATAGCCAATGCGGCATCCAGTCCGCTGACGCTCAAGATCATGCTGGGTGTTTCGCTGACCTGTGTACCTGTGGTCATAGGCTATCAGGCATGGGTGTTCTCGGTGTTCTCTTTCAAGATCACCGACAAGGATCTGGAATCGCCCCACGCCTACTAGTCCGGCACCTTTAAACAACAGAACGCCCCGCACCGCGGGGCGTTTTTTTTATGCCCGCATGCACCCGATACAGAAAAGCACGCAGGCATACCGGACAGCACAGGAACTGCCGGAAAACAAACGCCAGCCGGGCAGAAAAGCTGCTCCGGCAGTAACGCGCATCAGCCCGCGGTGCGCCATCCGCCGGAGCATAAAGCCCGTGCGGGAAAGGAGGCCGTCAGCGCAGCCCGTTTTCGGGCGGCGGCACATCGCCGTTTTCCGCCGAAGCGCTGCGCGGAGGAAAGCGCATGATGAACCGCGCCCCGCCGCCGTGAACATTTTCCGCCGCGGCAGTTCCGCCGTGCAGCATCATGCAGCGTTTCACCTTGCACAGGCCCATTCCCACTCCGTCGCTGCGCGAGGTGAAAAACGGATCAAACACATACGGCAGCGAGTCCCACCCCATACCCCTGCCGTTGTCCTGCATGACCAGCCGCGTCCATCCGTCTTCGTGGCTTACGGACACCGTCACCTTGAGCGCCCTGTCCGTGTGCGCAAACCGGCGGGCGTTGTCATACAGCTCGTCCAGCAGCAGGCGCACAAGATCGGGATACACAACGCCCATGCCTGTACAGGCATGCAGCACAATGTCCGCCTCGTCCGCTTCTGCCAGCCTGTCCGCCGCCCAGCCATGCAGCAGGGCATGCCAGTCGACGCGGTGCAACACTCCGGCGGAGATTGCCGCAAAAGAGGAAACTTCCGCCACCATGGCTTCCAGCCGCAGAGTTTCTTCCCGGATGACATCCAGCATTCTGCCCAGTGCAGGCTCGCCGGAATGCTGACGGATGAGCATACCCGCAACGCCCCCTATGACCGTGGCCGGATTGCGCACCTGATGCGCCACAGCCTGAGCCAGCAGGCGCAGGGCTTCCTCGCGCTCGCGCTCCAGCCGCAGCTTTTCCCGATAAATGCGCCGCTCGGCATCATGCATGCGCGCAAGTTCGGTCATATCCTGAAAAAGCAGGACAATACCGGCAACACTATCCTGTTGTCTGATGAAACAGGAAAGCACTCCAAGCTCGCGGCGACTGCCCGCCGGATCGATAAACGGCACAGACCGGCTGAGAAATTCCAGTTCATTGTGCACCACGTCCACTATGACCTGATTGAATTCCAGATTATTGCCCTCCGCCATGAACACTTCCGCCCAGCCGCGGCCCTGCAGTTCATGCGGTGCGATGCCCAGCATGGCGGAAAGCGCCGGATTGGTGCGGGCTATGTTTCCGTCACCGTCCAGAATCATCAGGCCCACGGGCATACGTGTCAGAATCGTCTCCATAAAAAGCGGGTTGGCAGGCAGCACGGGAATCCTCCTTCCTTTTCGGCACCCCGGTCTGTGACCGTGACACCAGCATATCACAGCGCCACAGCACAATACAGACCGCAAGCGGCAAAAGAAGGCCCGCGGCAATGTTGCCGCGGGCCCTGATATGTGCAGTGCCGGACCGCCGTCTGCCGGCGGCATACCACATCAGCGTCCCGTCAGTTCAAGACGTCCGTCGATGAGGTCGGTGATGACACCGGGATCCGAAAGCGTGGAAGTATCGCCGAATTCACTGGTTTCACCGGAAGCGATCTTGCGCAGGATACGCCGCATGATCTTGCCGCTGCGCGTTTTGGGCAGCCCGTCGGCAAACTGAATGACCTCCGGCGTGGCGATGGGACCTATTTCCTTGCGCACCCATGTACGCAGTTCGGCGCGCAGTTCTTCAGACTCATCCTCGTCAGCCGCAAGAGTGACATAGGCATAGATGCTTTCGCCCTTCACAGCATGCGGCATGCCCACCACAGCTGCCTCCGCCACGGCGGGATGCGCCACAAGAGCGGACTCGACCTCTGCCGTTCCCATACGGTGACCGGACACATTGATCACGTCATCAAGGCGGCCCATGACCCATATGTAGCCATCTTCATCAACCCGTGCACCGTCGCCGGATTCATACATGCCTGCAAAACGCTCGAAATATGTCTGTCTGAAGCGTTCCGGATCGCCGTACACGCCGCGCAGCATGCCGGGCCACGGTCTGCGGACAACCAGATAACCGCCCTGATTGGCTTCCACGGCATTGCCTTCGGCATCCACCACCGCGGCGTCAATGCCCGGCAGGGGAAACGTGGCAGACCCCGGTTTGAGCGGCGTGGCGTAAGGCAGAGCGGAAATCATGATGCCGCCCGTCTCTGTCTGCCACCAGGTATCCACAATGGGCAGTTTTCCGCCGCCGATATAGTTGTGGTACCACATCCATGCCTCGGGGTTGATGGGCTCGCCCACCGAGCCGAGCACACGCAGCGATGAAAGATCATGCTTCTGTGTCCACTCCACGCCTTCCCGCATGAGCGAACGCACAACTGTAGGAGCGGTATAAAAAATATTGACGCGGAATTTCTGCACGATATGCCAGAAACGGTCCGGTGACGGCCATGTGGGTACGCCTTCGAACATCAGCGACGTGCCGCCCAGCGCCAGCGGCCCGTACACAATGTAGGAATGTCCGGTAATCCAGCCGGCATCCGCCGTGCACCAGTAAACATCGTCATCCTGCAGGTCGAACACCCACTGCGTGGTGTGGGCGGCATAGGTCAGATACCCGCCGGTGGTGTGCACAACCCCCTTGGGCCGTCCCGTGGAACCGCTGGTGTACAGAATGAACAGCGGGTCTTCCGATTCCATCTCTTCACAGGGACACACGGCATCCAGTTCGGGGTCGGCAGCCAGTTCGTCCCACCACAGGTCGCGGCCTGCCTCCATGGGAATATCAACACCCGCACGGCGTACCACAATGCATTTTTCCACGCTGGGACATTGGCGCAGGGCTTCGTCCACATTGTTTTTCAGCGGAATACGACGTCCGGCACGCAGCACGGCATCGGCCGTAACCAGCACTTTCGCCTCGCAGTCCTGAATGCGGTTCTGCAGACTGACGGCCGAAAACCCGGCAAACACCACAGAATGCACTGCCCCGATACGCGTACAGGCCAGCATGGCAAAGGCCAGTTCGGGAATCATGGGCATATACAGCGACACCCTGTCGCCCTTTTTAACCCCCAGAGAACGCAGCACCGCTGCAAAACGGCATACTTCATCATGCAGCATCTGATACGTGTACACACGTACGTCCTCTTCCGGCTCGCCCTGCCAGATGATTGCCGCCTTGTTGCGTCTGCCGCGTGTCAGGTGCCTGTCAATGCAGTTGTATGCCACATTGAGCCTGCCGCCGGAAAACCACCGTATGTCCGCCTGCTGCATGTCGGCGTCCAGCACCGAATCAAACGGCCGGAACCAGTCCAGCAGCTTCACCGCTCTTTCGGCCCAGAAGCCTTCGGGATCTTCGTCGGCCCTGCTGCACAGTTCGCGGTACTGTTCCATGCTGCGTACGTGCGCGTTGTCGCGTCGGGCAAAAGGCGGTTCGAACACTCTTTTTTCATCCAGCATGCTTTCAATATTGGTCTGGCTCATACGGGTCTCCTTCTGCCTGACTATGTATTCGGGGTTTTTCTTACGGCAAAAAAAACATACCGCTGGCTCAACGTATACACCGCCTGTGCTTGTGTGCGAAGACTGACAGACCCTCTTTTCGGTGAACGGTCGATTACGCCCGTTCAAATTGACTTTATGCCTTTCACCGTGAAAATATGGCCCGTGAATGGTCCTTACGCCGCAGCCGGCGGCGCAACCTTCTACGCACGCGGGGTGAGATGTGAATTCTTCCGTTCTGGAGCAGATGTTCAAGCCCACATCCATTGCTGTCATCGGCGCCACAGACACTCCCGGACAGCCCGGCCGCATTGTCATGGAAAACCTGCTCAAAGGGGCTTTTCTGGGACCGGTGCTGCCTGTCAATGAAACCCGCGAGCCGGTCATGGGGCTGGAAAGCTACAGCGAAATAGACACGCTGCCCATCACCCCCGATCTGGCCATCATCTGCACAGACGCAGACAGCACGCCTTTTTATCTTGCGGAGCTCGGCAAACGCGGCACACAGGCTGCCGTACTGCTTTCGCACGGGTATTTCCGTTTCGACAGAGACAGACGCGAGGTGCAGCGCGCCACCGTCATGGATATTGCGCAGGCTCACGGCATGCGCATTCTGGGCCCCAACTGTCTGGGCTTCATCAACCCTTCCGTAGGCGTCAACGCCAGTCTGGCCCACCGCGAAGCGCTGCCCGGCAGAATAGCTTTTGTCTCGCAATCCGATTCTCTGTTCACCTCGGTGCTGGACTGGGCGACCTCGAAAGGCGTCGGTTTTTCACATTTCATTTCACTGGGAGACAGGTACGACATCAACTTCGCGGATATTCTCGACTACCTGAACAACGATCCCGGCACCCGTGCCGTTCTGCTGTATCTTGAAACCATATCGGGAGCGCGCCGTTTCATGTCCGCCGCCAGAGCGCTGGCCCGCAACAAGCCCGTGCTGGTGATGAAGTCGGGCAAATCGGAAGCGTCAGCCACTGCGGCCGCCGCACATTCCGGCATGCCTCCCGGCTCGGACGATGTATACGACACCGCTTTCCGCCGAGCGGGCATGCTGCGCGTGTTCGACATCGACAGCCTGTTTGACACCGTGGAGACACTGGCCCGTGCGGCACCGCTGAAAGGTGACAGGCTGGCCATACTGACCAACGGGGGCGGGCCCGGATTTCTGGCCACCGACGCACTGCTGGCCGGCGGAGGGCGTCTGGCGGAACTGAGCGAAGAAACCTGCCAGACACTGGACAACGAACTGAAAGGTGACTGGTCGTACTGGAACCCGCTGGTCATCAAAAGCGGCGCCGACGCCGACATGTACGCCCGCACCCTTAAAGTGCTGCTGGATGACAAAAGTCTGGATGCAGTGCTGGTCATGCACGTGCCAAGCATTTACGCCGACAGCGGACAGGTGGCCGAAGGCGTTGTGCGCGCGTGCCGCAGAACCAAAAAAGCCGTGCTCACCAGCTGGCTGGGAATAGATGATGCAGCAGGGGCCCGCAGCACCTTCCGCAAGGCGGGGCTGCCTTCGTTTTTCACGCCCGACAACGCCGTGCGCGCGTTCCTCAATCTGGTACAGTACCGCCGCAACCAGGACCTGCTTGTGGAAGCGCCTCCTTCTCTGCCCGACACATTCCAGCCTGACGTTTCACGCGCGCGTCTGGTGGTCAACGAAGCTCTGGACCAGCAGCGTCAGGTACTGACAGTAGCCGAAACTACCGGCATTCTGAAAGCGTATGGCATAAACATACCCGAAACACGCACCGTGCCCGACGTACACGCCGCAGTGCGTGCCGCGGAAGAGATGGGCTATCCCGTTGCGCTCAAGGTGGAATCGCCGGACATCCGCCGCAAGACACTGGCCGGCGGCGTTGCGCTTGATCTGGAGTCCGACGGTGATGTGCTGGAGGCTGCTTCGGCCATGATGCAGCGGCTGAAAACCCAGATGCCCGCCGCACGCATCACCGGCTACACGGTGCAGCGCATGTGCCGCAGGGCCACCGCCCTTGAGCTGATGGTCGAAACCGCCACCGACCCCGTATTCGGACCGGTGGTCCGCTTCGGTCAGGGCGGCGCAGGCGCCGATCTGGCACAGGATGTCAGCACCGCGCTGCCGCCGCTCAACATGAATCTGGCACGCGAGGCGGTTTCGCGCACCAGAGTGGCCGCCCGTCTGCACGATGCCGCCGGCCGTCCGCTTGTCGATGTTGATGCCGTGCACCTTGTACTGGTCAAGGTTTCGCAGCTCATCATCGACATACCCGAAATATTTGAAATGGAAATCAACCCGCTGTTTGCAGATGAAGACGGCGTGGTGGCGCTGGATGCGCATGTGCGCATAGCCTGGTCTACCGCCACAGGCACCGAACAGCTGGCCATCCGCCCTTACCCCCGCGAACTGGAGGAATGTGCCCGTCTCAAGGACGGCTCGGTGGTCGACCTGCGGCCCATCCGGCCGGAAGATGAACCTGACCACTGGGAATTCATTGAACATATGAGCCCGCAGGACAGAAGATTCCGCTTTTTCGGTAACGTGGGCACCCTGCCCCGTTCCGAAATGGTCAAGCTGACACAGATAGACTACGACCGTGAAATGGCATTCATTGCCAGAGGACAGGCGCCGGAAGGCGGACTGAAAACTCTGGGAGTGGCCCGTGCCATGATAGCCCCCGACAACTCCCGCGCCGAATTCGCAGTGGCCGTACGTTCCGACCTGAAGCGCGCCGGGCTGGGCAGGCTGCTGATGGATAAAATCATCCGCTATCTGCACAGCCGGGGCACAGGCCGCATAGTGGGCGAAGCGCTGGCGGACAACAAAGGCATGACGGAACTGGCACGGGCTCTCGGTTTTACCGTCACCAAAGACTTTGATGAAGACATCTACCACTTTGACATGGCGCTGGACGGCACACGCCTTACTCCGCGCGACGCAGCCCCGGACACATCCGCCGACAGCACCTGCTGACCGCATACTCTTTCCGCGGCTCCGGCGGCCATGCGGCAGGACAAAAAGGCCATGCACAGCCGCCGGACAGCACAACAGGCAGCATGTCGCACCCACAGGGAGAACACATGGATACCGGCAGAAAACTTTTTATCATCTGGAGCAGCTGCAATGCGGAAACAGCTCACAATCTTGTCTTTATGTACGCGGTCAACAGTCTGCGCAAAGGCTGGTGGGACCACGTGCGTCTCATAGCCTGGGGCCCCAGTGCCCGCCTGCTGGCGGAAGACCCTTCCGTGCAGGCAGAACTGCCGCGTCTGCAGGATGCGGGAGTAGAACTGTGGGCCTGCCGCGCCTGCGCAGAAAGCTACGGAATAGCAGGAAGGCTGGAAACTCTGGGACTGGACGTACTGTATGTGGGAGAAGCGGTGACGCACATGCTTCAGTCTGACTGGAAGCAGCTTACCTTCTGACCTTTACCGGTATTGCCGGATACTCCGTCCTGCCATGAATAACTTCCGCTGATGCGGTGCGGCATGCCGCGCCGCATCAGCAGCCGGAACCGGCGCAGCCCCGTCTGACCGCCATGCGCTATTTCCGGACCGGACCGCCCCGTCCGCCTGCCGGATATAATGGCGCCGCCCCCAATTCAGCACACTAATCTTTACCTTTTTCACAAGCACATGCGGCGAAAAAAGCACACACTGCAAACACAAGATTGCACATATTCGTTGCACAATGATTCAACTCCTGCCTCTTTTCCTCTCTACGACAGAAAACAGCACCATTTATGATGATTATACCACGGCTTCACCCCTGAAATGCAAACAACTGTTTACATGTGTCATACTGACTATGCAGGCAACACGGCACCGGAAAACGCCTCTGTATCGAAAAATATACGCTAACCGCATGAAATACCGCGCTTGTTCATATTTTTCACAAGCTGGCACGCACGTTGCACATTCCCTTGCACAAATCACTACCTTCCGGTGCCCGCCGGAAGCTGATTCAGAGCAAAGGGAGACTCAACATGACCAAAATAAGCAGACGACAGGCTCTTGGTGTAGTCGGTGGCAGCCTGATGGCTGGTGCAGTGGCAGGCGGAACGCTGGTGGCAGGCGGCATGACCGGACAGGCGCATGCGGCGGCACCCGGCACCGCGGCACGGTTTCAGTTCGAGGAACAGCCGTTTTCGTGGCAGCCGCACATTCTTGACCCTGAAGAATGCGCCGTTGCCGCGTACGACGGTTACTGGCACAAAGGTTTCGGCTGCGGTTACGGCGTGTTCTACGGCATTGTAGGCATGATGGCCGAAAAATACGGCGCACCGTATAACCAGTTCCCCTTCAGCATGCTCGAAGTGGGCAAAAGCGGAATTTCAGGATGGGCAACCATCTGCGGCGCCCTTCTGGGCGGTGCCAGCGCATACGCTCTTTTCTGGGGACGCAAGGAACGCGACCCCATGGTGACCGAACTGTACCGCTGGTACGAGCAGACCGCGTTCCCCATTTACAACCCCGGCACCGCAGCCAAAGGCTTTGCCGGCGACCTGCCCACCAGCATAGCCCATTCGCCGCTGTGCCACGTTTCTGTGAGCAAATGGTGCTACGAAACCGGCATAGCCGAAAAGAGCAAAGAGCGCAGCGAACGCTGTGCACGCATAACTGCCGACGTGGCCAAAAAAGCAGTTGAAATAATGAACGCCAAACAGACAGGCGCATTTGTGGTCGAGCATAAGACACCTGAATCGGTGGAATACTGCGGCAGCTGCCACGGTGCCGGCAAAGAATCGCCCATAGTGAAAGGCAAGATGGACTGTGCTCCCTGCCACTCCGGCAGCGAACACACACAGGACAAATACAACAACCACCCGTAAGATCATTCCGCCCGCTACCGGTGACATACGCCCGCAGGCAGAACAGGCAGTCCCCGCCTGCGGCGCAGCACCGGTACACGGCCGGTTTCTGCATACCCGAACCTCCGGCAATGCCCGCTGCCGTACACAAAAAGCCCGTCCGGAAACTCCGGACGGGCTTTCGTATTTCTGTCGCATAATACGCGCGCCAGCCGCACGTCAGTCCAGAGAACATCCGCGGGCGCTCTGCGCTCTGGCCTGTTCTTCCTGCCTGCGGGCAAGCTGGTTGGCCGCGTTGTTCAGCAGCTTCACCCACACTTCGCCCGTACGCGTATTGAAAAGCAGCTTGCGGCCACGCGTGCCCTGCACCTGGTCGCTGCGTATCTCCAGCCCTTTGGCGGCCAGAACCTCACGCGCGGTCAGCACATTACGCCCGCCCACATCTATCATGCACCGGTCAGGATGTTCTTCGCGCAGCCCCATGCTGAAGGCGCCGCCGAACAGCTTCACCTCCACCTCTTCGGGATGCAGGCCGCGCTTTTCAAAGTTGCCGTACACCGCCTCTATGGCCGAATCAACAAACCGGCACGGCTCGTTACAGGGCCGGTAGCTTTGCGTGATCACCGGCAGCATTGCATGAAAGATGCCCGCCAGCTGCAGTCTGCGGCTAAAAAACGTGACCGAAACACAAGACCCCAGCACAGTGGAGATAAGCAATGCCCGCCGCGTGACGATGCCCTCGCCTATCTTCAGATGTACATGAGGCAGTCCGCAGTCGGCCAGCGCATGGGGTAAACCATGACGGGCCAGCGACATGCACTGCATGGCGGCGCGCTGTTCCGCACTGTATCCGGACATGACAGGAAGCCCTTTCCCGATACCGGACCGGACAGACACGGCACGCACCGCAAAACGGCAGGCGCGCGGAGTAAGGCCGGAATCAGGGGTTGACCAGTTCCTTCATTTCTTTACCGGCACGGAATACGGGCAGACGCTTGGGCGACACCTTCACGCTGTCTCCCGTTTTGGGGTTGCGCCCCACATAGCCCTTGTATTCCTTGACCTTGAAGGAACCGAAGCCGCGGATTTCAACCCTGTCTCCGGCTACCAGTGCTTCGCGCACGGAGTCGAAAAAGGTGTTGACCACCGCCACGGCCTCATCTTGAGACAGGTTGTAGTCCTCAGCCAGTGTCTTTACCAGTTCGCTCTTGTTCACAAGGTTCCTCCTAAGAGTCAATTACCGCAAGTACCACTATAAACTACATACATGGTTCAAGTATTCATGACAAGAAGGATAGTGAAACTATAAGCGTTCCGGTGCATTTTTTTTCCGGCACCCGTCAGATGTGGTTACGCAGCTTCAGTTCCACCGGATGCGGGTTAAGATAGTACTGCCCGGCAAGATACTCGTCACCGTATTTACGCACATAATGATTCAGCATGGTTACAGGCACTATCAACGGTACAAGACCGTTACGGTACCGGTCTATGATTTCGACCAGTTCCTGCTTTTCATCTGTTGTAAGCTGCCTGCGGAAATAGCCCATTATATGTTGCTGCACATTGGCATGCCTGCCCGCGGTGGCACGTACCGAAAGAGCTTCCATAAGCAGCCTGCGGTATTCCGTGCGGAACTGCTCCGGGCTGTATTCGCGCACGGCGGCAACCAGCCTGCCCATTTCGCGGTATTTCTGTGTGGAATGTGCCAGCAGAAGCAGTTTATGGCGTGTATGAAACTCCACCACCGCACCGGGTGCCATGCCTGATTCCAGCAGGTCGTACCAGCGGCGCACCACAAACAGCCGTTCTATGAAGTTTTCACGCAGCACGGGGTCGTTCAGCCGGCCTTCCTCTTCCACGGGCAGCAGCGGAAAATGCTCCATGAACGTTCTGGCAAACAGCCCCGAGCCTTTGAGCACGGGCGCGCCCACGTTCTTTACCTCACGCGGGTCGGTGAAAGGATACACCTTGACCCGCTCCATGCCGGAAGAAGGCGAGCCGCGTTTGAATATGAATCCGCACAGGCCCTGTCCTTCCAGTTCGCGCACCTTGCTGTCCGCCCAGGTCTGCATCTGTTCCGTCTTGTCCTGCCATGTCTTGCTGGTCATCAGACGCGGACTGTGCACATCACCGGCCAGCCGCATGGGTTCACGCGGGGTGGGCAGCCCGCATTCCACCTCGGGACACACGGGAACAAAATCAAGATACCGCCCCAGCACGTTCACTATGTACGAGTCGAACTTATGTCCGCCGTCGTGCCGGACCTTGTTGCCCAGAAGGCACGAACTGATACCGATGCGTATGCGTTCAGTCATGTTGCGCTTTTCCTGCTATGGGTTATACTGGGGCAAAACCACCAGCAAGCGGAGATCATGCACCATGTGCGCAGACCATACCACCCGCCACGGCCTTGATGTTGTATTTTTCGACTTCGGGGGCGTCATTGCCGAAGAGGGTTTCGTCAACGGCCTGCATGCGCTGGAAAACCGTTTCGGAATAGCCTCCGGAGAGCTGCTCGCCCATGCCACGGACATCTGCTACAACGGCGGCTACGTCAACGGCAAGATGACAGAGGCCGGATTCTGGCAGGAACTGCGCCGCCGCACCGGAATTGAAGCACCGGACGAAGAGCTGCGCGAGGCCATACTCTCGCGGTTTCTGATCCGCCTGTACATGCTTGATGCCGTCAACGCAGTGCGCTGCGCGGGCATACGCGCCGTCATCGCCAGCGACCAGACAAACTGGCTGGAAGAACTGGACGCCGCACACCGCATCTACGCACAGTTCGATCTGGTATTCAATTCATACCGTGTGGGCATGAACAAGCGCAGCACAGATTTTTTCGACTTCATCTGCCAGCGCACCGGCGTACGGCCGGACCGCGCGCTCTTTATCGACGACAACGCAGGACACATCGGCAGAGCGGCATCACGCGGGCTCAACACCCTGCTGTATACCAGCTACGAGGCTTTTTACAAAGGGCTTACCGCACATATACCGGAACTGCGGCTGGAAGCCTGCGCACGATAACGCATTGCCTTTTGCCGCGTTTTGACATACCGATTGCTACCGTTCAACCTCACACAGCTGTGCCGGAGACAGGTTCCGGCAGGAACATCATCATGCAGAAAGCTACCCATTCCATAACGCCTGAAGGTTTTCCCGTCATCGGTCTGACCGCGCTTGCCGCACTGGTCTTCGCCATCATCGACTGCTGGTTCATGGCCGTTGTGTTTCTGCTGCTGTGCTGGTTCAGCGTGCATTTTTTCCGCGATCCGGAAAGGGTGGTGCCTTCGGCCCCCGGCGCAGGGGTAAGCCCCGCAGACGGCCGCATCATAAAAGTGCAGCCCATGCCCGACCCTTTCACCGGAGAACCGCGCATGTGCGTCTGCATTTTCATGAATGTCTTCAACGTGCATGTAAACCGCTTTCCGGTCAGCGGCACCGTGCAGAGCATTGCCTACCATCCGGGCAAGTACTTCAATGCGTCGTGGGACAAAGCTTCGACTGACAATGAACGCTGCGCCTATGACATAGTGGACGCCGACGGCCTGCGCTGGAGCATGGTGCAGATAGCCGGACTCATCGCCAGACGCATAGTATGCAGGGTGGAAGAAGGCGACACGCTCAGACGCGGCGAACGCTGCGGCATGATCAGGTTCGGTTCGCGGGTTGACGTTTACATGCCGGAAGAGTATGAACCAAAGGTCACAGTGGGTGAAACCGTTTTTGCAGGGCAGACAGTACTGGCCGCAAAAAAGGAGCAACCGGCGGAATAATGCGCCGGACAACACCCCGCAAGGAATAACGAGACAATGGACACACAGACCACTCCCACCCGCAGAGGGGTGTACATTCTTCCCAACCTGTTTACCACGGCAAGCCTGTTCGCCGGCTTCCTCGGTATTCTGTGGGCTGCGGAAGGACGTGTGGAAATGTGTGCTCTGGCCATTCTCTTCAGCGCCCTTATGGACGGGCTGGACGGCAAGGTTGCCCGCCTGACCAACAGCGCCAGTGAATTCGGCGTGCAGTTCGACTCGCTGGCAGACCTTGTGGCTTTCGGGGTCACGCCCGCGTTCATGATGTACTCATGGCAGCTGCACGCGTACGGACGGCTCGGCATTGCCGTGGCGTTTCTTTTTGCGGCCTGCGGTGCGCTGCGCCTTGCCCGTTTCAATATTTCCACGGCTGTCACACCCAAAAAATTCTTCATCGGGCTGCCCATACCCGCAGCCGGATGCACCCTTTCCTCGCTGGTATTCTTCAGCATCTACGTGCCCGAGACCTTTGCAGCTGCGTTCCCCGCATTCTGCCTCGGCATCACGTTCGTTCTCGGCTTCCTGATGGTCAGCCGGTTCCGGTACGCATCATTCAAAGAATACGGCCTTATCAAGGCTCATCCGTTCAGCTCCATGGTTTCGGCCATTCTGCTGTTCGTTCTCATTATTTCGGATCCCAAACTCCTCGGGTTCCTCGTATTCGCGGGCTATCTCATTTCCGGCCCCGTATACACTCTCATTATCCTACCCCGCCGTCATCCCAAGCTGCTACGCGACCTATCCTAATCAGGATTGTCCGATAGCAAGCGCATCGTCAGATACCCGGAAGCGGAGTCTTCCCGGGACTCTACGCGCATCATAAGCCCGCAGGCCACGTGATGCAGGGAAGACGAACCCGACTCCTCCAAGCCCTGAAATAGCGGCACATAAAGCCGCATAGCCGTAGGAGTATCCCATGGCTGACAGATTGTACATTTTCGACACCACGTTGCGCGACGGCGAACAGTCGCCCGGCGCCACCATGAACATTCATGAAAAGGTGCAGCTGGCCCGCCAGCTGGAAATGGTCGGTGTGGACATTATGGAGGCCGGCTTTCCGGCTGCCAGCAAAGGCGACTTTGAAGCTGTGAAAACCATAGCCGCCACCGTGAAAAATGCACAGGTCGCCGGTCTGTGCCGCGCCGTGCAGCCCGATATCGACCACGCATGGGCAGCCATCAGAAACGCAGCACACCCGCGTATTCACACCTTTATCGCCACCTCGCCGGTGCATATGCAGTACAAACTGCGCAAATCGCCCGAACAGGTGCTGGAAATGGCGCGCGACGCAGTGCGGTATGCCGCGGGCCTGTGCTCCAATGTGGAATTCAGCGCCGAAGACGCATCGCGTTCCGACTGGGATTTTCTTACCCGCGTTGTGGAAACCGCCATTGACGCCGGTGCCACCACCATCAACATTCCCGACACCGTGGGCTATGCACAACCGGACGAATTCGGCGCACTGGTGCGTTATGTCATGGAAAACGCGCGCAACAGCCACAAGGCCGTCTTTTCCGTCCACTGCCACAACGACCTCGGTCTGGCGGTGGCCAACACGCTGGCCGCGCTCAAAGCAGGTGCACGGCAGGCAGAGGTCACCGTATCAGGCATAGGCGAACGTGCCGGCAACGCCGCGCTGGAAGAACTTGTCATGGCCCTGCGGACACGGCATGCTTACTACGACATGGAAACAGGAATAAAGTCAGAGCAGCTTTTCCCTGCCTGCCGCCTGCTTTCCATGATCATCGGGCAGCCCATACCCGCCAACAAAGCCATTGTAGGGGCCAACGCCTTTGCGCACGAGTCAGGCATCCATCAGGACGGCATGCTGAAAAACCGCGAGACATACGAAATAATGACGCCGGAATCCGTGGGCCGCACCAAGACGGAAATCGTTCTGGGCAAGCACTCGGGCCGCAATGCCATCAACGGCAAGCTTGAAGAGCTCGGCTACCGCCTGACTCCGGAACAGACCCAGCTGGTGTTCGATGCCGTAAAGAAGCTCGCCGACAGAAAAAAACAGATCTACGACGAAGATATGGAAGCGCTGGTGCTTGAAGAGGTGTTCCGCATACCCGACATGTTCCGGCTTGTGCACCTCAGCGTACAGGCCAGCGATACGGGAGTTCCCCCTTCCGCCGCCATTGTCATGGAAGTGGGCGGCGAACGCCGCCAGCACACCACCTTCGGCGTGGGTCCCATTGACGCGGTATTCAATGCCATATCCCAGATAGTGGGACGTGCCCCGCAGCTGCGGCATTATTCGGTCAACGCCATCACCGGCGGCACCGACGCGCAGGGCGAGGTAACAGTCAAGCTGCAGGAAAACGGCAGTGCCGCGGTAGGCCGCGGTGCCGATGCTGATATCATCACAGCCAGTGCAAAAGCGTATCTCAATGCGCTGAACAGACTTGCCAAAAAAGAACAGGAGGACAAATAGATGGCTCATACGCTTGCGCAGAAGATACTGCAGAAGCACACAGACCAGCAGGTGGGCGAAGCAGGGCAGATAGTGCGCTGCCGCGTTTCCATGGCGCTGGCCAACGACATCACCGCTCCGCTGGCCATCAAGTCCTTCAGGGCAATGGGTGCCGGCAAGGTGTTTGACAAAGACAGAGTGGCCCTTGTCATGGACCACTTCACCCCGCAGAAAGATATCGATTCGGCCATTCAGGTAAAAAACACGCGCGAATTTGCCGCGCAGATGGGCATAACCCATTATTACGAAGGCGGCGAGGCCGGTGTGGAACATGCCCTGCTGCCCGAACTCGGCCTTGTGGGTCCGGGCGACATTGTGGTGGGCGCAGACAGCCACACCTGCACTTACGGCGGGCTGGGCGCATTTGCCACCGGTCTCGGCTCCACCGACGTGGCCGGAGCCATGGCGCTGGGCGAAACCTGGTTCAAGGTGCCGCCGAGCATACGCGTTTCCTACCGCGGCACCATGCCTGCCCACGTGGGAGCAAAAGACCTTGTGTTGCAGCTCATCGGGCATATCGGCGTTGACGGAGCGCTGTACAAGGCGCTGGAATTTGACGGCCCCGTGGTGGACGCCATGAGCGTGGAAGGCCGCATGACCATTGCCAATATGGCCATTGAAGCCGGCGGCAAATGCGGGCTGTTTCCCTCCGATGACCTGACGCTGGCCTACACCGCCGCCAGAGGCCGCAACGACGAAAAGCTGAGCGCCGATCAGGACGCCGTATACGAACGCAGTCTGTCATTCGACGTTTCAGACCTTGCACCGCAGATAGCCTGCCCTCACCTGCCCGAAAATGTTCGCCCGGTTACCGAAGTGCAGGGCGTGCAGATACATCAGGCTGTCATCGGCTCGTGCACCAACGGCCGCATAAGCGACCTGCGCGAGGCGGCAGCCGTGCTGCGCGGGCGCAAGGTGCACAAAAGCGTACGCTGCATCGTGCTGCCTGCCACCCCGGGCATCTGGAAGCAGGCCCTGCGCGAAGGGCTTATCGAAACCTTCATGGATGCAGGCTGCATAGTGGGCCCCGCCACCTGCGGCCCCTGTCTGGGCGGGCACATGGGGATTCTTGCCGACGGAGAACGCGCCATAGCCACCACCAACCGCAACTTCCGCGGCCGCATGGGCAGCCTCGAATCAGAGGTGTATCTTTCCAACCCGTCCGTGGCCGCGGCTTCCGCCGTGGCAGGCGAAATAGCCGACCCGCGCGGCCTGTAGCAGCAAGGAGACAACGATGCAATACAACGGCACCGCCCGCAAGGTGGGCGACCACATAGACACAGACGCAATCATCCCCGCACGGTTTCTGGTTACCACAGACCCCGCGCAGCTGGGCGCCAACTGCATGGAAGGCCTTGAACACGGGTGGGTGTCCCGCGTGCAGCAGGGTGACATTATGGTGGGCGGCAAAAACTTCGGCTGCGGTTCGTCGCGCGAGCATGCCCCCATTGCCATACTCGGTGCGGGCATGCCTGTTGTGGTGGCGCACAGCTTTGCACGCATATTCTACCGCAACGGCTTCAACATGGGACTCATCCTCATAGAAATCGGCGACGACGCGGACAGAATACACGACAGCGACGTTCTGAGCGTGGATGTGGAAAACGGGCGCATCACCAATCACACCACGGGCGATGTGATCAGCTGCCCGCCTCTGCCGCCCTTTATGCACGACATTCTGGACAAAGGCGGACTGGTGCCCTACGTGCGCGAACGTCTGGCCGCCGGAGACGCATAAATGCAGGCCGCCATGGAGTGCCTGCCCTGCATGATGGCGCAGGCTGTAAGGGTAGCCCGGCTGGCCGCCCCGGACGATGAAGCCGTGCAGCAGAACGTGGTCAGGGTGTTTGCAGACCATGTGGCACGGCACGGCCTGACCGGCAGTCCGCCGGCCATGCTGCGTCCGCTGTATGCCGCAGTGCCGCGGCTTACAGGCACCGCAGACCCTTTTGCACAGGTAAAACAACACGCCAACAGGCGGGCGGCGCAGTTGCTGCCCGGTCTGCGCAGCAGGGTTTCGGCAGCGGCCGATCCGCTGCATACCGCCCTGAACATTGCCATCATAGGCAATTACATGGATGCGGGCACAGGCATAGAATTCGACTGGGAAGGCGCGCTGGAAACCGAAAACCGGGCAGACTGGTCCGCCCGCTGGTATCCTTCCTTCCGCACGGCCCTGCAGACCGCACGCACGGTGGTCATACTGGGCGACAACTGCGGCGAAATAGTGCTGGACACCCTGCTGGTGGAACAGCTGAACGCACTGGGTCTTGACGTGACCTACGCGGTGCGCGGGGCACCGGTGCTCAACGACGCCACCATGGAAGACGCTCTTGGCTGCGGCATGACACAGCTGTGCCGTGTGGTTGATTCCGGCGCGGACAGCCCCGGAGCATATCCGGAATCGCTTTCCGCCGGATTCACACACACCCTGATGCAGGCAGATGTGGTGCTGGCCAAAGGGCAGGGCAATTTTGAAGGCCTGCGGGGCCACCTGCGACCCGTATGGTTCGCGTTCAAGGCCAAATGCGCCGTGGTGGCACAGATGCTGGACGTGCCGCAGGGCACCTCGATGTTTTTGCTTCAACAACCGTAAGCCGGAACTCTCCGGTACGGACAGGGTCAAGGAGACCATATCATGGAAATGCGCATATGCCTGCTTGCCGGTGACGGCATAGGGCCGGAGATAATGGAACAGGGCGTGCGGGTACTGGAAACCGTGGCCGGAAAATTCGGCCACGACATGGAATTTACCGATGCGCTTATCGGCGGAGCGGCCATTGACGAAACAGGCGATCCCCTGCCGCAGGAAACCGTGGAAGCCTGCAAAGCGGCCCATGCCGTGCTGCTGGGTGCTGTGGGCGGCCCCCGCTGGGACAACCTGACCGGCGCCGAACGACCCGAAGCCGGTCTGCTCGGCATCCGCAAAGCTCTCGGCCTGTTTGCCAATCTGCGCCCCGCAAAACTTTTTCCCGAACTGGCAAGCGCCTGCTTTCTGCGACCCGACATAGTTGCCAACGGCATTGATGTCATGGTGGTACGCGAACTGACCGGCGGCATTTATTTCGGCACTCCGGCCGGTGAAGAAACCCGTGACGGCCTGCGGACCGCCTTTAACACCATGGTGTACAACGAAGAAGAAGTCCGCCGCATCGCCCGCGTGGCTTTTGAAGCCGCCCGCAAGCGCTCCGGCAGGGTCTGCTCGGTGGACAAGGCCAACGTGCTGGCCGTGTCGCGTCTGTGGCGCGAGATAGTCACAGCCACCCACGCCGACGAATTCCCCGACGTGGAGCTTTCGCACATGTATGTTGACAACGCGGCCATGCAGCTGGTGCGCGACCCATCGCAGTTTGACGTCATCGTGACCGGCAACCTGTTCGGCGACATTCTTTCGGATGAAGCTTCGGTCATCACCGGTTCCATTGGCATGCTGCCATCGGCTTCGCTGGGTGCCGGAGGGCCCGGACTGTTCGAACCCATCCACGGCTCCGCCCCCGACATCGCCGGGCAGAACAAAGCCAACCCGCTGGCTACCATTCTTTCCACAGCCATGATGCTGCGCCACAGCTTCGGGCTGGAAAAAGAAGCCGAAGCCGTCGAAGGCGCCGTGCAACAGGTACTCAAAGCCGGCTACCGCACCGGTGACATAATGGATCAGGGCGGCACGCTGGTGGGATGCAACACCATGGGCAACCTTGTCAACGAACGCATCTGACGACCCGCAGCCCGTGTCCCGCCAACGGGGCACGGGCGCTATGGACTTGGTGGGGCAGTGAGTGTACCATCGGGCCGACACCGGAGGTATCTATGCGAGCTGCCGTTATTTTTCTTTCTCTGGCCGCATGCTTCACAGCATGGGGGCCTCCGGCAATGTCGCAGGAACCACCGCGCGAAGTGCGCATAGCCGCCGGCGAATGGCCCCCGTATATTTCCGCTGCCGGTTCCGGCATTCTTATTGATATCATCACACAGGCTTACGAGCATGCCGGCTATGTCGCGCACACCTGTGTGCTGCCGTGGCAGCGGGCCGTCAGCAAAGTGACTGACGGCTCCATGGATGTGCTGCTGGCCGTGTACGATTCACCCCGCAACCGCGAACGCTACACGCTCTCATCAGGCCTGCTGCGCATCGACAGCATGTTTGCCGTGCTTGCCGGTTCGCCGGCCGGTGCGCCCGGCCCCACAGCCGCGCATACGCTGGGAGTGGTGAAAGACAGCATGTTCGGGCCGGAATTACTGCGTAGAGGTTTTTCCCGCGTGGAACAGGCTCCCGATGAAGACAGCAACATGAAAAAGCTGCTCACCGGCCGTGTGGACGCCATTCTGGACACCGAGGCCACCCTGCTGGAATCGCTGAACAGACTTTCCGCCGTTGAACAGCAGGGTATACGTCTGCTTTGTCCGCCTTTTGCTTCTCGCCCTGTCTTTGCAGCATTGCTTGCCACCAATGACAGAAGTACGCAGCTGCTTGCCGCGCTGGAAGAAGGGCTGGCCATCATGCACCGCGACGGTTGCTACGACCGCATCCGGCTGCGGTACGGGCTTACTCCCAACGCCATCGCCAATCTGCCGCGGCCCCCTGCCCCCCGCCGTGTTCAGGCCTCCGGCCTGTAGGCCGGAAACGACGGACCAGACAGGCGCCGCACGCAGGACGACCGGCCGGAAAAAAATGCGGCCTTACGGCCGCACCTTCTGCTGCATACAAAATTCATCTGCCGGCTGACGGCAGCAGGTATTGCCCGCGCAGCAGACAGGCACCGCCGGACAACGCTGAGAAATCACGGAAGAACACTTTTGCGGACGAAAAGACGCCACACCGCGCCGGGCGGTCAGCGTCTGTCGTCAAACCGCCGCTGCCAGTCAAAATCGCGGCTGGTCACAGCATCCTCCATACGGCGGATACGCCTGTCAAGACGTGCAAACTGTTCCTTAAGCCGCGCCAGTGCCGCCTTGCGCGAAGATACATACGAAGAATAGAATTCTCCCTCGTGGATATCGCGCACCGGCATGACGGGCTTAGGCTTCATCAGCAGCCCGGCCAGAATATAAATTCCCAGCGCAGGCCAGATACCTGTCGCCAGCGCACCGAGAATGGTAAACAGGCGTATCCAGACCGGCTCGACTTCAAAATATTCGGCCAGCCCCTTGCACACACCCATTATCTTTCCGTCACGCGCGCGGTACAGCGTTCTGCCTTCCGGCGGCGGACAGGTATTGTGATTGCGGCCGCCGCGGCAGCCTGCAGGACCAAATCTTCTCATCGCTCATCCTCCCTGCGGGCGGACCGCGCATCACGCTCCAGCAGCAGCGTTTCCAATGCTTCAACCCGCTGTTCCATACGGTTCATGCCCCTGTACAATTCCTGAATCATACGGGCTTCATCCGTGGCGGCGTCCGCATCGGCACCGGGGCGTCTGTCGCGCAGCAGGCGCAGCAGCAGCACCAGTACAACGGCTATGGCTATAAGCGGCAGTATCATAAACCAGAACATGCCAAAAGAAGCAGTGTGCGGAAACATGGTGACGTAGACTCCCTGTTATCTGAAAAACGGCAGACAAAGCCGCGGCAGCGGGTGGCAACATACAGGCCAGCCATGCTACCCCAGCACGGCGCGGCATACAACCACCAGCCCCCGCACGCCCTGCCCGTTTTTTTACGCGGAAGGATTCACCTTGCGGCGCAGGGCATCCAGTTCACGCTCTATTTCATCCGCACCTTCCAGCTGGGCAAACCGGTCCTCAAGGTCAGGCTTGCGCTGCGGGACTTCAATCTCGGCTTCGGCTTCCATAAACTCGACCCGCTGTTCCAGCTCGTCAAAACGGCGCATGGCGTCCAGCGAAACAGCGCGGTTCACATCACGCCGAGCCTGCGTACGCACTCTGGCATGCGCATGGCGCTGCATGAGCAGACGCTGCTTTTCACGTGCCGATGCCAGCTTTTCTTCCAGCGTGGCTATATCGTTGCGCGCCTCGGCCACCAGAGCCTCACAGCCGGCCATCTCGCGCAGCAACGCATCCGCACGTTCCTGTTCGCGCCGTTTTTCCAGCAGCGCTTCGCGCGCCAGATCTTCGCGCCCACGGCTGACAGCCAGTTCAGCCCGCTGTGCCCAGCGCTCTCTGGCCTTTTCCACCACGTCAAGCTCGCGTCCGACACGGGTGGCTTCAGCCATCGTACCGGCACAGTTGGCCTTCAGCTCGACCAGCGTTTCTTCCATCTCGCGAATCATAAGCCTGATCAGTTTTTCAGGATCTTCTGCCTTGTCCAGCATGGCGCTCATGTTGGCACTCACGATATCCTTGAACCGGGAAAAAATACCCATGGCATCCTCCTTGGTTGGTTGGCAGTAAATAAGCACCTTCTGTGCCAGAGGCGCTCAACTGACACATCATTCTGTTTTTACAGTTTATTTTATATCGGGCACGAACACGCGATGTGGTATACAAAACCATTTAATAGCAATTTAAACCATATTATGGCATAAAAAACCATGAGCAGGCGTACACAGCCACATGCCGCCCACGTGGAAGCACTGGGCAGTTCCGATGTGTTTCTGGCATTTCAGGAACATGTATCCCGTGCGGCAAAGGTGGAAAGGCCCGTGCTGCTGCTGGGCGAACGCGGCACCGGCAAGGAACTGGCCGCCACCCGGCTGCACTACCTTTCGTCGCGCTGGCAGGGGCCGCTGGTCACATTGAACTGTGCGGCCATATCACCTGCCCTCATGGAATCGGAACTCTTCGGCCACGAAAGCGGTGCCTTCACCGGCGCCGAAAGACAGCGCCGGGGCAGGTTCGAGCAGGCGCACGGCGGCACCCTGTTTCTGGACGAGATAGGCAACATGCCGCCGGCCATGCAGGAAAAAATTCTGCGCGTTGTCGAATACGGCGTTTTCGAGCGCGTCGGCGGTTCACACGCCGTGGAGACAGACGTGCGCATAGTGGCCGCCACCAATGTTGATCTGGCGCGCATGGCCGATGCAGGCCGGTTCAAACGGGATCTGCTGGACAGGCTGGCATTTGAGGTGCTCACGCTGCCCCCGCTGCGGGAACGGGGTGAAGACATTATGCTGCTGGCACGGCGTTTTGCCGCTTCCATGGCCGCGGAACTGGGCAGACCGGAAACGCCGCGGTTTACCCCGCACGCCGAAGCCGCCCTGAAAAATCACACCTGGCCCGGCAACGTGCGCGAACTGAAAAACACAGTCGAGCGCGCCGTGTTTCACTCTGACGGCGCTCTCATAGATACCATAGAAACAGACCCTTTTGTCTCTCCCTGGCGGCAGGGGCTTGCGGCACCATATCCGGAACACCACGGCACAGAAAATCCGGACCCTCCTTCACAACGTCCGCAGGCGCCCTGCCCGCAAGGGGACACCGCGCCCTTTCCTTCTTCCGTGCCCGATCTTTCCATACCGCTGCAGCGGGCCGCCCATGCACTGGAGCAGGAATACCTGCGCGCCGCGCTGGAACGCACACGCCACAATCAGCGGCAGGCCGCAGAGCTGCTGGGCCTGACCTACCACCAGTTTCGCGGGTTGTTCCGCAAACATAAACAGGATATTGTCGCTGACCCGTAAGGATGTAAACACGCACACAACAGCACACAAGCGAGTAATGCCATGTCTTCCTTCAAGCGCAATGTCTACCTGAAGACAGTTCCCATACCGCAGGCTGTGGAAACCGTACGCGGGGCGCTCGACCGCGAATCGCTCGTACGCACACAGCGCGTCGCCTCGCACGAGGCCGCGGGCAGGGTGACTGCCGAAGCCGTGTACGCCCGTTTTTCCTCCCCCACATTTCACAGCGCAGCCATGGACGGTTTTGCCGTGCGCGCCGACGACACCTTTGCCGCGCGCGAAGATGCGGCGGTGACCCTGCAGGTGCAGACCGCCCGGACCGGCGGGCCGCTGCAGGCCGGACACGCCGTGGCGGTCAACACGGGACACCCGCTGCCCGAAGGTGCCGATGCCGTTATCATGATTGAAAATGTGGTTGCCGCCCTGCCCGACAGCACCGCCCCGCAAAGCATCTCCATAGAAGCACCCGCCTTTCCGTGGCAGCATGTACGCCGCATCGGTGAAGACATCGTGGCGACGGAACTGCTTTTTCCGCAGGGGCACACCCTGACCGCATACGACGTGGGCACGCTGCTTTCCGGCGGCATATGGGAAGTACGGGTGTATGAACGCATCAGAGTCCGCATTATCCCCACCGGAGACGAAGTGCTGGACTTCACGGCACGTCCGGAACCCGGTCCCGGGCAGGTCATTGAAAGCAATTCACAGGTGCTGGCCACTCTGGCGCGCGGCCTGGGCTGCGAAGTGGAAAGGGTGGCACCGGTGCCCGACGTTCCCGAAGTCATCCGGCAGGCGGTTACCGCTTCGCTGGACGACAACGTGCACCTGACGGTCATCTGTGCCGGTTCGTCGGCAGGCAGCAAGGATTACACACGCGCCACCATTGCGGCACTGGGTGAAGTGCTGGTGCACGGCATAGCCGCCATGCCCGGCAAACCTTCACTGCTGGGGCTGTGCAAGGGACGGCTGGTGGCAGGTGCACCGGGCTATCCTGTAAGCTCGGTCATCTGCTTTGAAGAACTGCTCGCCCCGCTCATAGCCTGGCTGGGACGCGGCGAGGCACCCCGCCGCGAAAGCGTCACCGTGGAAATGACGCGCAAAGTCCCCTCCAAGCTGGGAGTGGAAGAATTTCTGCGCCTTTCCGTGGGACGCGTAGGATACAAATACATGGCCACTCCGCTGGGACGCGGGGCAGGCTGCATCACCACGCTGTCGCGGGCACAGGCCGTCACACGCATACCCGCCAACGCCGAAGGTCTCGAACAGGGGCAGTCCGTACCTGCCGAGCTTATGGTATCGCGCACGGCGCTGGAACGTACTCTGGTATGTGTGGGCAGCCACGACAACACGCTGGACGCGCTGGCCGATGAACTGATGGGACTGGACACCCCCTGCCGTCTCGCCTCCAGCCATGTGGGCAGCATGGGCGGCATCATGGCGGTCAAAAACGGCTCGTGCCACATGGCCGGAGTGCATCTGTTCGACCCCGATTCGGGCGACTACAATATGCCGTTCATCCGCAAATACCTGCCGGAAACACCCGCCGTACTGATCAATCTTGCCATACGGCATCAGGGTTTCATCGTACCGGCGGGCAACCCCCACAACATCCGCGGCACAGAAGACGTGGCCCGGCAAGGGCTGCGCTTCATCAACAGACAGCGCGGCGCAGGTACCCGCATACTTTTTGACTGGCACCTGAAGCAATGCGGGCTGCAGTCCGATGCAATCCGCGGCTACGGCAAGGAAGAATACACCCACATGGCCGTGGCAGCCAATGTGCTGACCGGCAGTGCCGACTGCGGGCTGGGCATACGGGCCGCCGCCAAAGCGCTGGGGCTGGATTTTGTTCCGCTGGCGCGCGAACGCTACGACCTGCTTATCCCCGAACAGTTCATGGAAGACCCGCGCGTCATGGCCGTCATGCAGCTGCTGGGCTCGCCCGCTTTTCTGGCACGCATAGAAGCGCTGGGCGGATACGAGACAACACTCACCGGACAGGTCATGCAGGCCGGTACCGCACTGGGAGAACACGGCAGATGAAACTGAAAAGTCCCATATTCGAACAAGGTGAACTGCTGCCCGCGGCCAACCCGCAACACGGCGGAGAATCACCGCCTCTTGCGTGGGAAGATGTGCCGGAAGGCACGGCATCTTTTGTGCTGCTGTGCGACGACCCCGATGCCGACGGCGGCACGGCCACGCTGTGGATGCTGTATAATCTGCCCGCAGACCTGCGGTCGCTTGAGGCCGGCATCGCCGACGATTTTGCCCCGCTCAAAGGGGCCGCTCACGGTATCAACACCAGAGGGAACTGTAGATACGATGCCCCGCAGCCATCCTGTCATCCCAGACGGGTATACTACAGGCTGTATGCGCTTGACAGCCGCCTTTCGCTGAAGGCGGGTATTGCACGGGGGCAGCTGGTACGCGCCATGGAAGGCCATATTATTTCCGAAGCGTGTCTGACAACCGTGGTCGGCAGCGCCCATACCGCATAAATCCTGCGGCAGCTGGCGCAGAACCTGCGGCCGGATACGCGTCCGGAAAAACAGCCGGTGAACGCACCACGGAATGATGACCCGTCCTAAAATGAGTTGACGTTTTTTAGATTGTTCAAGTTTGGGCTGTGAGGGCAACCTCACAGCCCATTTTATGTACATACTCCGGCGTCTTCATATTCAGGCTAAGATGAGGACGCTCCG